>ULUO01010033.1_pt1 | contig 148794 bp, 154 predicted proteins | sample 1958611 | NCBI WGS metagenome assembly ULUO01 (sample SAMEA4835762, study PRJEB28245) | human gut metagenome | biome: gut microbiome; material: fecal sample | place: Denmark | collected 2008
TTTACCACGAAAATCGTTGCACTTCTATTTGGACACTGCAGACGAACTAAAAAACAAAAAGAGGAGCGTTACAGCATACGCTCCACCAAAGAGAAAAATCACTCCGGAGTTCGGCAAGGGAGTTTCTGTGGCTCCCTCTGTTCCAATCGCTCCAACATTGAAAATGCTTGGAGTTGGAGAAGTGGCAGAGTTCCCTACGGAACAGAGGTCTTCGGTTTATGCAACAATCCACCGGCTACGCAAAGACTACAAGCGTCAAGGCTGGGATGTTGAAATCATTGACAACGAGTGTGATGACAACAATTTGACTGTTAGAATTAAACGAGTAAGTTGATATGGAAATCACACCAGTAGAAGCAATCGTTAAGAAATATCTATCATTTCTCAAACGAGCAGAGAAGCAAGAAGTTTCTTGGAAAAAGGCAGTGATTTTGGTTGGGGAGAGAAACGACTTGAATCCTTAATGGAAGAAGGCAAAATCCGCTTTTTCAAGCCAGATGGCGCTCGCAATACTAAATGGCGGTTCAACCTTGCGGATATTGTAAAAAACACTCGCACTGATTCCAGAATCGCAAGACTTTCCGTTAATGACACAAAATCGATAGCACATTATTACTATCGGAACAGCCAAGTTGGGACATAACTAATATTATCCATTTATTCACAAATGATAATATTAGTTATCAAACAAGCAAAACACAAATTAATTGGATATTAAACTATATGCAAAACAGAGAAAACACAAAAGATGCAGTTCCATTAATTTATGGAAAGATAGCCACGATAATGAAAGAAACCAAGGCTATAGCCAAAGGCCAAAAGAACCAACAGCAAGGTTTTATGTTTCGTGGCATTGATAGCGTGATGAATGAACTTCACTCATTGTTTGCTAATAATGGTGTGTTCATTCTTCCAGAAACTCTGGAATACAGCGTTTCGGAGAAAACCACAGCAAAAGGCTCAATACTCTACTTTACACGAGCAAAGATTAAGTTCCACTTTGTTGCAGAAGATGCGTCTGAAGTAATCGCCATTAATGTTGGTGAAGCAATGGACTCTGCTGACAAAGGAATGAACAAGGCAATGAGCATAGCGTTGAAGTATGCACTGATGCAGATGTTGCTTATTCCGACAAAGGAAGAAAAGGATCCAGATGCAGTTACTCCACCGGAAACTCGCCCCAAGACTATAGCGGAAATACGACAATCTCTTGATGCCGTCAATGACGCACTACTTGTTCAGTCGCTTGATGCGATGCTTGCCGCCAATGATAAAGATTCGTTGGTAACGGTTTGGAACACATACAGCGGACAACTGAAATCAAACCCTATATTCTCGCAATGTATGAGTGCTCGTAAAAAGGAGATTGGACTATGAGTAAGATAGAATTGGTAAAATCAAAGGTAGTGTTTGATGAGTTGTCTCATACATACGATTTCCTCGGAGCAAAACTTTCGGGAATAACCTCTCTCCTACATCGCACATTGTTTGCAGACAAGTACTCTGGCATTGACCCAAGTATTCTCGCAAAGGCGGCTGAATATGGACACAACATTCACGAGCAGATAGAAATTGTGGATAGTCTTGGCGTTGAAAGTGATAATCCTTCAGTTGTGGATTATTGCAGAATCAAAAAAGAAAACAACCTCACTACATTGTCAAACGAATACTTGGTGTCTGACGAAATGAGATACGCAAGTTCCATAGATATTGTGTTTGACGACTACTCGCTTGCCGACATAAAGACTACTTCAAAACTGGATATGGAGTATCTCTCTTGGCAACTATCCATTTACGCCAACCTGTTTGAAATGCAAAATCCGGGATTAAAAGTTCCTCGGCTTTATGCGATATGGTTGCCTAAACCTAAGTATGGTCGCTCAACGATAGTTGAAGTGCCAAGAAAAAGTAAAGACGCCATCAAAGTGTTGATGGCTTGGGATAAAAGTATTACTAATCAATAACTATAAACAAAATGGCAAATTTCATTACCGGCGCAATTGTTTCTATTAGCGAAACTCGCAATCTTGTATCTCGTAGTGGCAATGCGTACAAACTCAGAGAACTCGTCATCTCCATTCGTAAATATGACCCGAATACTGGAGAGCCTGTAACTGACAAAGAAAACACTCCTCAATTCGTGTTTATGGGAGACCGATGTGATGAACTTGATAAGTTTCAAATCGGACAAATGGTCAATGTGTATTTCGACTTGCAAGGAAGAACATATACCGACCAATCAGGCATCAGCAAAATCATCAATGAAGTGCGTCCTTATAAGGTTGAGCCATATCAACGGCAGGGACAACAATCAGCATCGCAAAGTCAGACTGTTGTGCAACCTGCCCAACCGCAGGTTCAGCAGCCACAAAGCCAACCACAGCAAAATATGTATCAGCAACCAAATCAAAGTTATTATCCACAACCGGGATATGCCAGTGGCGACCCATTCTAACTGACCTATGCTCTACGATTGTAAGAATGACCTTGACAGAGCAAACTTCCTCGCTCGTGCGCAACTCCTTGCAGACAGAAATGATGTAGTGGAGTTGCACACAAAGCGACAAAGGACGCTCAACCAGAATGCGTACTGCCACGTATTGATAGATTACTTTGCTGCTGTATATGGTGAAGACCCAACGTATGTAAAGCAGGAATACTTTAAGGTGCTTGTCAATCCAGATATATTCATCGTGAATTCTGCTGTAGATAAGTTTACAGGAGAAAAGAGGATAAGGTGTCGTTCAACATCATCACTCACAACAGAAGAAATGTCGGTATGTATTGATAGATTCCGCAATTGGTCCTCCAAATATGCCGAGATTTATCTGCCAACGGCAGAAGAAGGCTCTTTACTACGGCAATGTGAGATTGAAATTTCAAAAGCAAAACGTTTCTTATGAAGTATCAGTTACGAGATTATCAAAAAGCCAGTAGTGATGCAGCCATAAAGTTCTTCCAAAGCAAGGCTCAAAATAATGGGCTATTGGTCTTACCTACCGGCAGTGGAAAGTCCCTCGTACTTGCTGATATTGCATATCGCCTTAACGACAAAGTGCTTGTTTTTCAACCCAGCAAGGAGATTTTGGCACAAAACTTTGCCAAGTTAAAAAGTTACGGAGTTGAGGATTGCGCGATTTACTCTGCATCGTTCAACTGTAAGGAGATTAAGCGCATCACTTTTGCTACCATTGGTAGTGTGATGTCAAATATGGAAGACTTCAATCAATTCAGATACATCATAGTAGATGAAGCTCACGTGACTAACCCAAGAGGTGGTATGTATAGGGATTTCTTTGACTGTGTAGACAGAAAGATTATTGGCTTGACAGCTACTCCCTATCGGTTGTGTTCCACTCGGAATGAGAAAGGAGAGCCTGTATGTATCTTGAAGTTCCTTACACGAACTCGCCCAAGAATATTCAGTAGCGTGATTTATCAAGTAGATATACGCACTTTGCTTGACAGAGGTTATCTTTCAAAGATGAGATACTTTGATATGACTATTCTTGAACCGTCAAGAGTGAAACGTAATACCACTGGAATGGATTATGATGAGGGAGATTTGAAGTTACAAATGCAGTATGTAAATCTCCAATCATACCTCATCAACATTGTTACTCGGCTGATGAAACCCAAAGACGGCAAGCCACGCAGAGGAATACTTGTGTTCACCAAATTCCTTGAAGAAAGTGAAGCATTGTGCAAGGTTATTCCAAATTGTAAAATGGTTAGTGGGAAAACTCCTGCAAAAGAACGAGACAAGATATTGTCTGACTTCAAAGAACGAAAGTTTGAAGTATTGACTAATTGTGGAGTTCTCACAACTGGATATGATTATCCCGAACTTGATACAATCGTGATTGCACGACCAACAATGTCGCTTGCGCTATACTATCAAATTATAGGGAGGGCGATTAGACCACACCCAGACAAGGAATGTGCATGGGTTGTAGATTTGTGTGGAAACATACAACGATTTGGCAAGGTTGAAGATTTGAAACTGACAGAAAGCCGACCGGGGCTTTATGCTGTATGTTCAAGTAGCGGTGGTCGAGAAAGACAACTTACAAATGTTTATTTCTGATTATTATGAGGAAAGACGATAAATACAACAAAACGTTGCTCAATGCAATTATTTCAGGTACACCCATACCTGCAAAGAAAGCAAAGGAGATAGCGCAAAGCGGACTATCTGAAAGCCAGATACAACAATCATGCATAAGGTGGTTTCAATTTACCCACCCTCAATTATGGAGAGACGGTGTTCTGTTCCATGTTGCAAATGAACGCAAGTGTACACAATGGCAAGGGAAGAAACTTAAACTTGAAGGTGTTGTAAAGGGTGTCGCAGACTTATGTTTGTCTGTGTCAAGGCATGGATTTAACGCATTGTACATTGAAATGAAAAAGCCAGGGAACTATCAATCCAAAGAGCAAAAGGAATGGCAGTCTGGTGTAGAGAAGCACGGCAACAAGTACGTTGTGTGCAAATCGCTTGATGAATTTGAGAAACTGATAACCGATTATTTAAGAGAATAGTATGTATAAGTCTGAAATAATATTGAACCAGTCGTTTTTGAGTTTTGAGTGGATTTGCTCACCTGAGACTGTCAGTCTGTATATCTACCTATTGATTGAAGCAAGTTTAAATGGTGATGTCGTTTTCGGGCATAATTTGCAAAGAGGTCAATCTATGGTACTCCGTAGTACACTAATGAGAGACCTCGGCATTTCTTCCCAAAGGCTATCCACTGCAATGCGTAGGCTGAAAGATAGCGGTTGCATAACAATAGATAAAGTTCGCAAATATTATCTCATCACCTTAAACAAATATGATGATTATGCAGCACCGTCAAAATAGATACCATTATGAAATCAGGCTGGCTAAAAATATATAGATCCATCGTTGATTGGGAATGGTTCAGTGAACACGATATGACAGTTTTCTTTATATGGTGTTTATGCAATGCCAATGTCGATGAAAGAATGTGGCGAGGTGTCTATATAAAGCCAGGGCAACTGGTTGTTTCACGTTCTACGGTATGCAAGGAACTTGGCATATCAGAAAGGCGATATAGAACCATTATTTCCAGATTTGCCAAATCTGGAGAAATCTCGGTTAAGCCACAGGGAGCGTTCTCCATACTTACGATAATGAATTGGGAAATATACCAAGAAGACGCAAATTCCGAGATTGTTTCGATTGAGGAAAGTGCAACCACACCCAAGAAAGAGAAATGTGTTGAAATAAGAGAAACGCCCTCCAACAGTCTGTTTACGCAAGAAGATATACTCGTATCTGAAAGACCAACTCCAAAAGCGACAGAATTGGATTGTTCATTTGTCGTGAAGTTGTTTAATGACAGATGCAAGGGCTTCCCTAAAATTGTAAAACTCACCGAAAAGCGCAAGAAAGTTATACGAATATGGTTTGACGACATTGGTGGAACGTATGAGAAAGTTCAAGAGATTTTTGACAGGGCGCAATCGTCATCATTCCTACGAGGTGATAACAACCGTGCTTGGAGTGCGGATTTTGATTGGATAATACACAAATCTAACTGGGTTAAAATCCTTGAAGGCAAATATGACGATAAGAAAACTGTAACACAGAATAATTATGAAACCCAACAAAGCGATAGATACGCTAAGCGTAGAGGAGCTGATTCATCGGCTCGGAGTGCGGAAGATTATACCGACACGATTTAGTATTGATTTGCCATTTGCACAAGTTGCTAATGCGCTGTATGCCGCCTATGTGGCAGAGGTGAGACGAAGGCACAAGGAAATGATTCTTGACGATGCAACGAAGGAGCATATAAGAATAGCCGCAGAATGGCTGTGCGATAAAAATGGCAAGCTCGGATTTATGATGACCGGTTTATATGGAAATGGCAAAACTACATTGATGCAGGCTATGTGTAATCTCATAAACTATCTATATGATTCAAGTTCTTCATCGGAGCGGATTACCATTACAATCAAGAACGCAAAAGATATTGCGAAGATGGCTGTTGATAAAGGTAAAGAGGAGTTATATCTTAAATTGTTCAACGAGGAACTTCTTGCAATTGATGAAGTTGGTGAAGAACCTGCGGAGATAATTTCATACGGAATGGTTTATACTCCAATTAGAGATTTGCTTGAAGAAAGGTATAATCGCCAAAGGCTTACAATCATCACTACCAATTTAGTCCAAAGCGAAAAGAAGCAGTTGTTCCATATAAGAGACCATTATGGAGAACGAGTTGTTGATAGGTTTAGAGAAATGATGAAGATTGTTCCATTTCATAATAGTTCGTATAGACCAATATGAAAATCCACCTCTATAATTGCATCAAAGATAATGGAAAAATCTGCGTAAGTGTCTGAAAATAAATTGTTTAACACTTTGTAAATCAAATAATTATCGCTAACTTTGAATATCCAAAATAACAAACTAACTAAAAAGAAAAAGATATGAATTCAGAAGTTAAAGCAAAATTTTCAGAAAAGATAGAAGCAATCAAAAAGATACGTATGGAGTTGATTGATGATTACTATGCAGTTGTTGCTGTCTATGATACAATGGACAAACAGATGAAAGAGTTGCGACGTAATCCTGATGCTGATGAAAAGGAAGAAGATGAGCTTTGGGACAAAAGGCACGAAACAAGAATCACCGCATGCCAAATTCAATCAGCAATCAACAATCTTGGCGATGCCTTATGTCGAATGGGTGAAAACACAAATACATTTTGGGGCAAACAATAAAGTCTGCTTATATGCAAATAAGATTTAATTAGAATGGAAGAAATCGTAAACAAAGCAATAGCACTTCCCAAAGTAAAGTACAAAGTGGAAGTGCTTGAAACCCTCAAGAAAGTTGTGGAAGTAGAACTACCTCTTGGCTGTGGCATTGATGCACGACAAAAAGTTATGGATATGTACTATAACGATGAAATAGTTCTGTCCGCTGATGACTATTACGAAACAGAGTTCCACTTCTTAGGTGGATCAGAAGATAATAACAACCTAAACTCAAAAAGCAATTATGGAAATGTTCAAGACATTAAATGAAATGCTTGGCGATGGTTCTACCGTAACTATCACCATAGCAAAAAAGGGAGAAGAACTGGTCGTAAGCGTTCTTCCCGGAAACAACCTCGTGAAAGATACCGCAAAGGGTAAAATTATTCCGCTAAACCTTACTGGTTCGGCAGAAGACCTTGACAATGGCTTTCTTGATGCGATAACCGCTCCGATAGCCAAAAGTTGCGAACTACTCTCCAATATGGCTTTGTATGAAAAGGCGCAAGAAGAGGCCAAAGCAAAGTCAAAAATGGAAGCCGATAAAAAGGCTGCTGAAGAAAAGAAGAAAAAGGAAATGAACGAATGGGTATCACTTGCGAAGCAGAACCTCAAAGAAGAAAAGTTCAGAGACGCTTTAACTTGTATCACAAACGCACGAAAAGTCGTGTCAGACAAAGACACATCTTCACTTGACAAACTTGAAGCAGAAGTAGCCAAGATGTCTGGAGTAGGAACAATGTTCGGAGCAGTAGAAGACAAGTCTGATGGAAAGAACGTGAAAATCGGCAGAACAAAAGAAACCAAGCAGGAAACCACTGACGATGAGGAAGGAGGTGAAGAATAATGGCACTGAACGTAAAAGTATTCCCTCGTGTGTTCAAGCATCGTGAATTACTTCTCGCAGATCCGAATAGTGATATGACACCAGATGAGGTAATGGCATATTACTCCAATCAATATCCGGAACTTACAACGAGCAATGTCTTTGGTCCTACTATAGAAAACGACCAAGCAGTGTATGAGTTCAAGACTACGGTAGGAACCAAAGGATGAAAGACAAAACAAAGACCTCAAAAGAATGGAAGTTGTTACAGCAAATAGGTCGGTTGCTCTTGGAAGAACAAAACAGAGACGAAACGCTTCGTGTAATGGAAAGACCGCCAAGAGTATTACGCAAAAAGCATTGCAACGTTCCTTTCTGAATCAAAGATTTGACGAACTTCCCATTTTCAACAATCTCACATATAGTGAATATGGTATTTCTCTAAAAGATGAGAATGGGAAGTCTCGTCTTACTCTTGGTGAAGAAAGCATAGATGTCAAATCAAATATTGACCGATTGCAACAATGTGCAAACTCCTATTGCAAAGCACACAATTCATTTTGCACAGAAGTTCCACAAGGACATCCGTTTGAACAAATTCAGCATTTGTATAAAGCCATGAAAAGTTGTTGTCCTGCTGACAACGAGATAATCATCAATTATGATTATGACAGCAAAGAACTTGTATTCGTTGAGTATGCTCGATGTGATTATCCTCCATACACTTGTGCATTTATCCCTGTAAAGTTCATTGAAAGTATGGCACAACCATATCGAACATTTTTCTGCGAGTTCGTTTCTCTGATTCGTGCAACAATGGGAATGGCTTTCCCAGAAGACAATTATGATTTTGCTTTTTCTCTCGGCATCATAGACGATTTTTACTATGTTAATAAAGACGAGAGAGACGATGAATATGAAAAGTTTGCTTTGCGATACATAAAGGGTGATATAAAGGCTCTATTTGACGAGATAGAATCATCATCTTGGCAAATGCTGGTAGAAACGTATCGTTGCAACTATGACAGAATTTGTTCTCTAATAAGCAATGCACCAAATAAAGAACTTGCAGAATTGGTCAAAGTTGCCTTTGAGGGTATAGAACTGATGGCAGACGAGAGCATTCGCTATTATCGCCATAGCCTGAACCAATGCAATTTGGAAGTTTTTAATGTCGAAGATGATTACTATGAAGATTTCCTTTCAATAGACAGACTGTGTGCCATTTGTTATGGCGATGAGGACAATGACCCTATTGTAAACAGTGTGATTGACATACTTAACAATAATGGTTGTGATACCTATGCAGAAGAATTATATGATGAGAAATTGATAACGCCAAATTACGATAAACCATTTATTGGCTCTGATTTTCCAAATAAGTGGTTTGAGTATATGGCAAAGTACAACCAAGCGCGTTGGAATTATGAACAAACTTACGAGATTGATAAATGATGTGTATAAGCCGAAGATGGCTGTTGTTGTATATGAATGTACTGATAGCAATGTTGGCCTGTATCTTGAACGCAGAGATATTGTCAATGGGCAAATGACCTCCGGCACTCCTCTAACAAAAAAATGTATTGTTGATATAATGAATGTGATTGCCGTTGATGATGAGAATTTTGATTATGGCATTCACGGAACGGTTCCCTCAAACCTTTTATATGCTGACACAACGCCAGGACGCACAAAATTGGTTTGGTACAACCCTCCACAAACAAGGCAAGTGTATTTTATACAATCCTTGGGTATTCCGAATGGAGTTATGTCTGTACCGGGCTTGGTATATATGGTCAATAATGGAAAGTTGAGTGTTATGGCGTTCAAGGGGAAAAAGCTAAATGGCAAACTATACAAAGCCCCATTTATGAATGTGTCTGATACGGGTGTTTGTCTTGGAAACTCAAAAGTAGAGCCTCCCAAACAATCCACATTCAATAAGCTGATATGCTATTGGGAGAAGATGTTTTGGATGTCGGAGTTTTCCCATATACTCGATGTCAATCCCATAAAGGGCAATTTGGCAACGCTGACAAAGCATTTGATTGAAAGTGGAAGCAAGTTCCCTAATGAAGTTCTTCTTCCAAGTATTCACACATTAAAGAGTTTACTACAATGAAACGACATTTTACACACAACTATCTTCTAAACCCTCAGCACCGACTTTCAGTGGCTGTTATCGGAGCGGGAGGAACAGGAAGCCAAGTGATTGGAGAATTGGCAAGGATTGATTATGCCTTATACAAACTTGGGCATCCCGGTATTCACGTTACGTTGTATGACGATGATGTGGTGACCGAAGCAAACATCGGCAGGCAATTGTTCAGTCCCTCTGATGTAGGACTGTCAAAGTCAATGGTTTTGATAGACCGAATAAACTCTTTTTTCGGGGTCGATTGGAAAAGTTGCAAGAACCGCTATCCTCTCGATAAGGCGAACACAAACAACATCACAATCACTTGTGTTGATAATGTAAATTCCAGAATCTCTATAGGTGAACATATTCGCTCTTATTGTGGTAATGACGATATGCGAACTCCCTACTACTGGATAGACTGTGGAAATCAGACCGACCGAGGGCAAGTGGTGCTTGGCACAATCAAAAACATCAATCAACCCCAAAGTGATAGTGTTGAATCCGTAAGTTCGCTCAAATGCGTTGATGAGTTGTTTGACCTTACACAAGTTGATGAAAAAGACAGCGGCCCGTCCTGTTCACTCGCAGAAGCATTGTCAAAGCAAGATCTGTTTGTCAATTCTATGATAGCGCAAGTCTGTTGCAACTTGCTATGGAAGTTGATAACGGAAGGTGGTATTGATTATCAGGGAGCATTCGTGAATTTGAAGGCGATGAATACAAATCCCATAAAATTTTGATAATCAGAAAAATAACGCTGAAAAATATTGCATATCTCATTAAAAATCACTAACTTTACATATAGCAAAAACATTAAATGTCTATAAGTATGAATGCTCTTGATATATACAAAAGACCGTTTAGAACAGACGGAGTGTTCATTTGGTCATCAAATGATGTTATGGCACTGATGGTCGCTGACTGCATAAATAATCCGGAAAGGTTGATGGAACGGACTTGCCAAATCATAAATGGGGAAAGTAAGTCTATTGGCAATCCAAACATCACCTATTCCAATGGAGATATTTATAATGGCGCAAACCTGCTAATGGTTGTCCGAGGATTTGGGCATCTTACAAGTACTGGCGGATTAAACCTATCGGCAGAAAGTGCCATCAAAATCCAAGATGAGTTTGGCGAATATATCTGCAAACTTCTTAGAAACGAACAATGATGAAGAAAGCATTAAATATCATAAAGGCAATTTGGTGGAATGTTCTACTCCTCCTCTATCTTGTCTTATTCGGAGGGATAATAGCCTTGACATATATTCTTCCAAGAAGATTGCCTTTTATGAAAAAGAAGTAAACATCAATATGCAAATAAGTATTTAACTAAATCCAAAACAAAAAGATGAAAACAAAGAAAGTAACAGTTAGAAGAAGTCGGCTTGGAAAAGCCTTGATTTGGCTCCAGATGATAATCGTATCTCCAATACTCGCCATCGCAGTCTTTATGTCGCTTATGGGTGAGTTTGTAATCTCCATTTGGAGTAAGTATCGCAATTGGTTCATCAGACAATTCTAACAGGTATGTTGTACGAAAAAATAACCTCTTTACTGTCTTCTATAAGAAGCACGCATAAAGAGAATAACGAGCGTAAGGAATTATCATACATCAATTCTCAATTCCAGGTAACAGAGATGAATGGCAGTATGTATCTCACTTGCAACGATGTTCCTTTTCACAAACTGGATTATGGCATATCTGTAAGTGATGTTATTGCCAAACTGAACGAAGCTCGTTCATCAGCGATAGAATATCGGAAATCGGTACAGACTAATCAAGTCTGCGTTGTTGGAGAAACCACATAAACCAAAAGCAGACCAGCCCTCACGGGTTAGCCTGCCTATATGCAAATAAGATTTAATTCCTAAACCCAAAAGATGACCTCAAAAGAGGATTTTTGGACGTTGGATATTAAACTTGACACAAAGGTACAAAATTTTCCCGACATAGGCAATCCGCTGAACCATAAATGATAATGAATAGATTTAACATTGTTATTTGAACGATGCAAAATTTAGCAATCTACAATGGTATTATATAATCATAATTTGCATAAATGATAATTATTGATTAACTTTGCAATAGAAAAAATGATATTATGGTAAGAGAAAGGTTAAGAACGGCGATTGAAGCATCACAATATTCCCAACATTCATTTAGCAGAATAATCGGAGTAGCCACTCCGAATTTGAACGCTTTCTTAAAAGGCACAAGGTCCCTACCATACAAAAAGTTCATAGTTGCCCTTGATGAGTTAAATCTAACAGTTGGCCCCAAAGCATCAGGCGCATCAATAATTCCTCCAATAGAACTTCCGGTTATTTTTCGTCAAGCGATAGAAAATGCAGGTATGAAGATTAAAGATGTCGCAGAAGAATCAAAGATTGATTTAGCTGGTCTTTCCACGTTCTTGAATGGATCTCGTACAATGCCTATAAGGAACATAGAGAAGTTGATGAATACTCTTGATTATGACTTTGTGAAGTTCATAAAGCCTAAGTGCAAAAAGACGGCTTGAACTAACGATTCACAATACAGCTCATCCGAAATGAAGTAATGGCGCTTGATTGCGCCATTTGTCGCAAAGAGTTTTTTGCATAAATGATGAATCCCTGACCTTTCAGACCAGAATACAGCAAATATAAATCAACAACATAACGAAAAATTTTACCGCCCCAAATGTCGCATAAAAAAATGGAAGAACATAAAGAGCAAGTTGAAGACAACCGCTACAACAATATTCCTTTTGAGAAAGTAGTGGCTGTTTATAAGAAATCGGCAGGCAACCTTAGTTTGTGTGCCGAATCTTTGAATATTGACAGAAAGACGCTTGACAGGTGGCGCAAACGCTATCCAGAGTTACACAATATGATGTGTGATGTGGAAGAAGGACTGATAGACCTCTGTGAAACCAAGTTGATGCAACAAATCAATGAGGGCAACTTGACTGCTATTATATTCTTCTTGAAGACGAAAGGCAAGCAGCGTGGATATATTGAGGGGCAGATAATCAATGCCAACATCACTACCAACAAATCGATGAGCCAAGAAGAAGCATCGGAGTTCATCAAAGGTCTCGAAGAAACATACTAAATGTTATGGAGTATCGTTCAGATGATTTGTTACGCAGTTGGTTGCTTGCTGACTCTCTCAACTTCACTCGTTATTTCTTTCATTCGCAGAATAACGGAAAGAGGTTTGTTGTCGGTAGGCATCACAGACTGATATGCGACAAACTGAATGATGTACTCCGTGGCAAAGTCAAACGACTGTTGATTAACATCGCACCTCGCTACAGCAAAACTGAGATTGCCGTAAAGAACTTCATTGCAATGGGGTTTGCGATTAATCCGGCGGCAAAGTTTATTCATCTATCCTATTCAGGATTGCTTGCACTTGACAACTCGGTTGCAGTAAAGAACATCATCAACTCGCAAGAGTATCAGAATTTGTTTGATGTGCAGATAGGCAGAAGTTCAGATACCAAAACACGGTGGGACACATACAGAGGTGGCGGTTTGTATGCCACATCATCACTCGGTCAGGTAACGGGCTTTGGTGCTGGTTCAGTAGGCAATGAGGACAACAGTTTTGAGTTCGGTGGAGCAATCATTATAGATGACCCTATCAAGCCTGATATGGCATTAAATGACAATGCACGAGAATCGGTTAATCAGCACTTTGAAACCACAATTCGCAACCGTGTCAATTCTCGTGAAACGCCAATCATTATTATTATGCAAAGACTGCACGAACACGACTTGTGTGGCTATCTTCAAGAGATAGAGCCAAATGAATGGGAAGTGTTAAGCATTCCGTGCATCTACTATGATGAAGATGGAAACGAGCAACCGCTATGGCCATTCAAGCATTCTTTGGAAGAACTGCGCAAGATAGAAGCCGCCAACCAGTATGTGTTTGATACGCAGTATATGCAGAACCCACAACCGCTTGAAGGCTTGATGTACTCAACGTTGAGAACATACGATGCTTTGCCAATGGAACCAGGCATACGAAAGAACTACACAGATACAGCCGACACTGGCTCTGACTTCTTGTGTTCAATTTGCTACTTAGAAACTAAGGTCGGTATGTATGTTACTGATGTCTTATATACCGACAAGCCTATGGAGTTCACAGAACCCAAGACTGCCGAAATGCTGTTGAAGAATCAAACTACATACGTTAAGGTTGAAAGCAACAATGGTGGTCGTGGATTTGCACGCAATGTTGAACGGTCTGTTAGGTATGCTGGTGGTGCTGCCGCATACAAAATGAGGTTTGTTACATTTAGTCAAGGTCTAAATAAGAATGTGCGCATCTTCAGCCATTCTGCCGAAGTTCAAAACCTAATCTTTTTCCCCTCTGATTGGGAGCGCAGATGGTCGCAATTCGCAAGGGCAGTTAAAGGATATAGAAAGGTCGGCAAGAATGCTCACGATGATGCACCAGACGTCTTGACTGGAATGGTGGAAAACTATCACAACGGCGCAAATGATGCGATAAAGCCCACAGTCTATAAGTATGGGATAGAAAGGAAGTAATTGCTGACCGAAAGCGTTCATCTTGTTAGATTTACATAAATAATATAACGTTAAGATAATCAGTAAATTTGAATATGACATTTCCCGATATACATAGCCACAGAGTTAGAGTAACCTCGTATGGAGAGTTTCTCGTTTTGGCGCAATGCTGTAAAGAAGAACATCAAATGGAGTTGATGGAAATATTGTCACACGCAAAGAAGCCCGATTTCATTTGTGGCAAAGAGGTTATGCCAAATTTGAATATGATAAGTTATGGCAAGCTTGATGACCTCAGTCGCATTGGAAATACAGATGATCCAGGAACAAAAGTTCTCAATATTCTTCTTGACATTGACCCTGTTGGTGCGTATGAGGTAAATGTATTTGATGTGTTCGGCTTTCTCAACTTTGTAAAGGAAGAGGTTCTTCGTATCAACACCCTGTTTTCAAACATAAAGGTATCTCATACATCAGAAGAAATAGCAGCGGGTATAGAAAACCTCAATTTCGGGACATTTGGCGTTGTTGATTGGTATGCAAGGCGAATGGGTATCACCAACCATGATGATGTCTATGCCATTCCTTGGATTCGCATTTACACCTGTATGAAGAACGACAACGAAAAAAGCGAGTATGAATCAAGATTGCACAAGCAGTATATGAACAAAATCAAAAGGAAGTAATGAAAGCAGGATTTGACAAAGATAATGTTCTTGGAACAGTAGAAAGTAAGATTCGTTTCATCGTTGAATCAATGAGCGAGGAGGTTGAGTATATGTTTGCGAACTGGGCGCAAGCCAATGTTTCCCTTGACAATGTTCGTAAACCGACTATTGTGTATGTTCTTCCGCCATCAGGCTCAATAGATATTACTTGGAAAGATGTAAAGGACAGCCCAAACTCTCAAATAGCATTTGTATGCAACACGAAGTTTGACTTCAATGGTGTTGAGAATGACGGCATAATTGAAGCAATGAAACGTTTGTGCATACGATTTATTCTATCTCTCAATAGTAGTGGCTTATTCAGCCCTATCAGCGGTAATTTGACCTACCGTGTGCTGTATGATTACCTTGATGTGAATGTTACCGGCATAGTGATTGAACCGACATTGGTAGAGGTCAAAGGTATAAGTATATGTGACGAAGAAATCATAAGAAAATAACTGAAATTCAACAAATTGCCTATTAGATAATGGAAAGCGTACAAGATATGTTGAAGCGGCATCTTGAAAATGTCAAAGGAAAGATTGCCCAAGCGATGGCTGACAATGGAAGAAATGCCAGTGGGCGTTCTGTGTCATCACTTTCCGTAGAAGTTAATGGCAACGTTGGTACGCTATTCGGAAGCAAATCATTCCTTGTTATGGAGCACGGAAAGAAACCCGGGAAAGTGCCATATCGCTTCCGGGACATCATCAAGCAGTGGATTATAGACAAAGGCATATCTGTAACACCTATTCCGACAAAGAAAAGGCAATGCAAATATTCTCCGCATGAACGAGGGCTAAACTCTATGGCAGGAGCGATAGCATACAAGATTATGAAAGAAGGAACGAAGTTGTATAGGGATAATGGCTACAACGACATCTTCACTTCGGCTGTACGGGAAGAACTTGAAACATTCGGCAACGAATTAATCATCTTTACTTCTAACACAATAGCAGAAATCAATAAGCAAAACTAATATGAGAACAGAAAATGTTTCTATAAAAAGTAACGGCAAATACGCTGGTAACGCAAATATCACTTATCCCGACAGAGTGGTATTTGTGTTCAACCCATTGTATGTAAACTTTGCTCGGACAGGAGAAAGCAACACAATACCATTCCCGACATCATTGAAGTTCTCTGTGAAAGGAACTACATTATCAGGAGAGAAAGAATACGAAATGGACTGCAAACTTTATAATGGCGGTACTCGCATATATATGTCTCGCTTATTGGAGTTGTTCTTTGATGATGTACGCTGGAAACGAAGTCTTGATTTGACTGTAACAATCAAAGCATATAATGAAGTTGTGTGGAGCCAAAGTTTCATCGCTATATGGGGGAATATTTCGGTCGGTGAAAGGTTTTCATATTACGGTGCATTCAACTACGACCGAAAGAAGCCATATCTTGAGCGCAGGCGTATTTGGTTTAAGAACTTCCCATTTACCGTATCAATGTTTGCCCACACTGGCGCATCAGAGGATAAGGCTATCCAAGCACGATATGACGGTATGCCTTACGATGAAAATCAATTCGTTCACTACCCATTGATATTCTCAATATTTGACAGCGTGGAAGATGAAGAATGTGGAACGATAAATGATTTTACAGAAGGAGTAAATCTTGAAGGGGCAGCGTTTGTGCGTTCAGAGAATAAATTCTATGGTTGCTCTGATGAGAACAACGTTTACGAGGATTGGACTGCAAATCCGCCTTATGTTTACGGCCCGGAAGCCTATAACAAGAATGGCGTTGCTCGCACTGATATGGTTTGGGCAACAATGACTGGGCGATTGGTTAGGTATGATAGCGAACTTCAAGACTTGGTTGAAATACCCTATGGCCGTAGTTATGAGGTTGGCATCTTTGAGGTTTGTCCTTCTATCACTTTCCCGAATGCTGTGAAGTCTGTAACGTATAAACAGAAAGGTGTTTCAACCAATGACAAGACGTCAGTGTTTGACACAACATTTGATTACACATTCTTTGTGTCGGGAGAATACTCTACCATAACCAAACTCATAATCGACAACCGCACCAATGGTCATTATCTACGTTGGATTGACCGTTGCGGTATGTATCAGTATTACTTGTTTGACAAGGGAAAGAAAACGGTAAAGAACAAACTTGGGTCAAATACTGTGATTGAAGATTACTCTGTAGGTGGATTGTATTTTGCCAATCACGAAAGAACTACTCACATAGAAGCAACGACAACGGTTAAGTGCTGCGCCCCACTACTTGAAGAGGATATTTTTGATTATGTGTCATCGATTATAGCATCTCCAATTATTGATTTGTATGTCGGCAAAACTAAAGCTGGAACTGAAATATGGGTGCCAGTCAATATCGTTGCAAGTAGCATTGACTATGATAATAAGCAATGCTTACATGATTTAGAGATTAGTTTCACTCTACCTCCAACAAACGCACAAAGTCTGTAATTATGGTTGAAGAATTGTTTGTCATCAAAAACGGAGAAAAGGTCAAGTTGGACTTGAACACGCCAAGTGGCATTTCATTAGTGTTCAAGAGCAACTTGTTTGGCGATGTGTCAAAGATTACTTGCTCTCATTCTTATACGTTCAAGTTGCCTATGACCTTGAACAATCGTATTGCATTAGAATCTGCCGAAGATGTCAGAAAGCAGTCCAATATGACTCGCAAGAAACTTAATGCAGAGTTTAGTATCAATGGCATAATGTTATTCCAAGATGCGAACTTGTATATAGATACGATAGACACTTGCTATCAGGCTGTGATGACTTGGGGAGTAGTCAAAGGTATGCAAACGCTGAAAGACTATGATGTTTCGCTTAGAGAATTGCCGACAATCACAGGTGTTGCTCGCTATGGTGTTATGACAGATAATCCTCGCCCTGCGAATTGGCATAATGAAATGACTTACTTTATTCCTTGGCGAACGAGTGAGGGCTCGTATTGGTATAATAACGAGCAGTATTTATACCAACGAGATTATGGCTCATCAGCATTGCCGGTAATTCCGATATATTTGATTGTTAAAGCCATCAATGAATACTTTGGCACAAAATTCAACTTCGGATCTTCGTTCAATGGTGCTGAACATTGGGATAGCACCTCTCACAAGTTTGTCAATGTGAGTGGAGACTCTTTGATTAATTTTGGTGCAGTACCACTTGTGAATAGAGAATTGACAGATGCTCAGTATGAAGCACGTACAGGTACATTCAAAAATGTTGCTGTATTGAACAACTCATTTTGGGGTGTGGCATTAAAAGTTTGGGACGATTGCAGAGCTTATAATGTCCTGAGTTTTGATTTTACACCAGGTTCCAACAACAACTATTATAGCATCGGAAATAATGGTTCTACATCAGGTACTACGAGAAAATATACCATTTTTAAGAAAGCTGGAGCCATAGTGGAAAAGGTTGCCATAGACGGTAGTATTACAGTTTCATTCAGTAATATCGGAACTCGGTTCAAAAACAACGTTGCGGAATTTTCAAGAGAAGATGTTGTTCCTAAACTGATAATATATCGCAGAACATTCCAGTTAAAGGAAGGTAGTAGCACAAATGGAGAAATTGTATATAATGAAGCAGTAACAATAGAGGGAAAGCGCAAAGGATATGACATAGTTAAAAACGAAGAATATCTCTATCAATTTGCCATTTTTGAATTTGATTTCAGTCAAGAAAACGGCAGAAGCCGATTGGAGTTAGATGATTTCAACACATCGAGCGAAACTTATCCTTACTTCATATCCATTAATGATGAAGTAAGAGACGTAAAAGAAGTGTCCGATTTCAAGATTATTCCGGCTGGCAATATCTCAGACGACATAAAGAAAGGTTGGGAAGTTGATATTCGGACAAACCTACCAGATGTTAGTTGCTTGACATTCATCAAATCCCTTTACTATATGATGGGTGCTTTTCCGAATTCAAATCCAGATGGTGAGATATACCCATATTACTACAATCAGTTGTATCGTAACATCAGCAATGGAAAGGCAGTTGATTGGACAAAGAAAGTTGCGACTAATGTTATGACCTTGCCTGACAAGATTTCTTTCGCAGTATCCGGATTTTCTCGAAAGAATTACTACTTGATGAAGAATGATGACCTTGAAAATAAGTCTGAGAAAGGTGATGATGTATATGCATCAGGTATGGGCTGTATTGTATGCGATAATGAAACATTGGATAAAGAGACTACCGTGATACAAGTACCATATTACGGAGCATTTTTGCAAGATGGTTTAAGACCGCAATACGATACAGGCAAGGATATGAAGTATAAGAAATTCAATGACGATGACTCCACATCATTTTCTGAAGCAAAGCCTGCTATTGGCATTGTTGAGCCTATCGAGGAATGTCTATACGAAGAACCGATAACAGACCCACCAACGTGTATCGGTCAAGGTACATATACAATGTTGTTCCGTGTATGGAATGGATTTAAGAACATTGATGAGAATCCGTCATACGATGCTTTGCAAACCATTATCAACAAGCCGATAGTTGTAACAGAGCAGTTTCACCTCACAGAACTTGACTTGCGAGATTTGGATTACTCTGTTCCTGTGTATTTGCAAAAGTACAACTCTTACTTCGCTATCATATCAATAACTCGTGATAGTAAAGGAATATGTAAATGTGAATTGATTAAACTACCATAATATATCCGACTATGGCACAAAGTGATGTAACCACCAAGATATTAGAAATTCAGGTTGAGTATGCCGATGCCTTGAATAAGATTGCTCAATACCGTGTTGAGATTGACAAAATCAAGGAAAAGCAAAAAGAACTCAAAACCCAGTTGAAAGAGAACAAAATCACCCAAGAAGAATACCACAAAGCGATGGAGTCCTCAAAGCAACTGACGAGCCAATATAATAATGCTGTCAGTGTATTGACCAAACAAATCTCCAATCAACTGAAAGTGGAAAAGGAGCAAGAGGGTTCTCTTGTTCAACTTCGTGCCAAGTTGTCAAATCTGACGGCAGAGTATGACAGATTAAGCAAGGCTGAACGTGAGGGAGCAAAAGGTACGGCACTCAAGGACAAGATTAATGCAGTCACGTCAGAACTGAAAGGCTTGGAGGAAGCCACCCAACGCTATTACAGAAATGTCGGCAACTATCCTCAGACCTTGGCTTCGCTTGGTGCTCAACTTGACGAATGTGTAGATAAACTCCGCTCGATGAAAAGTGCCAACCAAGAGAACACCCCGGAGTTTGATGCAATGGCAGAGAAAGCGGAACACCTACGGGAAGTTCTTGCCACGGCATCAAATGAAGGTGGACTTAGTATGCAGAATCTTGCAAACGACATAACTTCTCTTGGATTCGGTTTCAATGAATGGGTAGATATTTTTGAAAAGGCAGGATTTAAGAGTGAAGAATGTCAGAAAACACTCTCACAGATGATGATTGTTATAACGGCTGTTTCTACCGCCGTTAAGATATACAATGCTTTCCAGAAAGAAAGCGCACTCTATACCACTGTCCTGCAATTAAAGACAATGTTGCTGAACACTTCGCTTGGTCAGTATCTTGTGGCAAGAGCCGCAGCCACGACAGCAACTGCCGCAGGAACTACTGCCACTGGTGCAGCATCTGCGGCTACTGCTGTATTCAATGCCGTTTTGTATGCCAATCCTCTCGTATGGCTTATTGGTATTATAGCAGCCGCAGTTGCCGCTATCTATGGTCTTGTAAAAGCATTCCAATTCTTCACATCATCAAGTGAAGAACAGAAAAAAGCATTAAAGGAAGAAGCAAAGCAGTTGGAAGAGTTGCAAAACCAACTTGAACAATCAAGAGCAATGATGGAAGCCTATGGCAAGACAAAGGAAGAAATCGCTCGTCAGACCATCACTGATAATGCCACGATGTACAATAACTACGCCAAGCATTTCGATAAAATCAAAGAGCAATATGATGAAGATGAAGAAGAATACAAAGAAGCATTAGATGCTAAGAAAAAAGCACAAGAAGATTTTGAAGCAAGTCTGCAAAATGGTTTGATATTACTAACCAAAGTCCAAACTGAACAGCATGAAGCAGAGCGTAAGGAAGCATTAGGCGAATACGAGTATAAGCGCACACTTATTAGAGAACAAACCCAACAACAGATTCTGCTTGCCCAGAAATTGCTAAAGTACAACAAGATTACCAAGGCAGAATATGATGCACTCGTAAAAGACCTAAATAATCTTCAGAAACGCAATCTTGAAGAAGTGAACAAAGAAGAGACAAAGGCTAATCAGGAAAAGGCAAAGCAGAGAGCAGATGCGGCAAAGCAAGCCGCAGACAAGCGTAGAGAACGAGCAAAGAAACTTCAAGAGGATTTACTTGCAGAAGTTCAGAAAGGACAAGATGCTATGATTGCTGTAATTCAAGATAGTTATCAACGCCAAACGCAGGCTGAGAATCTTGCATACGAAAGAAGTTTGAAACAACTGCAAGACAAACTTGCCAAATACAAATCAAGTTCTGCCTACGATGTTAAAATGCGTACTGCCATCAATCAGCAAATACAAGCATTGACCACACAGCACGAGCGTACACTCACTTCACTTGAACAAAGTGAAATGGAGCGCAGGATCAAGGTTACTTCGGAATTGCTCCAAAGCAAATTGTCTGTTGTAAAGAAAGGGACGCAAGAGGAAGAAACGTTGCGATACGATTCACTCTCCATTCAGCATCAGCAAGAAATTGACGCAATCAACAAGCGTGTCAGTGATGGCTTGCTTACAGAAGAACAAGGAAACGAATTGAAACTTAACCTTGAAGAACAGTATCGCAGGCGTATGGCTGAGATTGCGGATGAGTATGACAAACTTGAACTTGAAAGGCAAAAGGCTGCACTTCAAGCCGAAATTGACAATATGCAGTTGGCGGAAGATGAACGTCAGATGCGTTTGAAGAACGGACACGAAATGTCTGACCAAGAATATGAATCGTGGCGACAGAAAGGGCTTGAAAGTCTTGATGAACACGAAAGAGCAATCTTGCAGAAGCAAGAAGAAGTGGCACAACAAGAACTTGAAGCATTGCAGGCTCGTGGGCAACTCTCTACCCAAACCACAGAGGAATATGAAGCCGAAATTCTTGCTGCAAAGCAACGTTCAGCACAAGCGCAAGCCAACACCAATCAAGCAATCATAAAGAATGAGCAGGCAAAGGCGCAAGCGATGAAAGCGGTAACATCATCTTTGACCGGACTGCTTGACACACTTGGAGAAAGCAATGCCGCTTTTGCAAAGATGTCAAAAATCATCACTCTCGCACAGATTGCGATAGATTCCGGTAAGGCATTGTCCGCAGGTATAGCATCTGCTTCGGCTGTCCCATTCCCTGGGAACCTTGTAGCGATAGCCACGACTGTAGCTACTGTATTGGCTAACATCGCAACGGCTATCTCCACAGTAAAATCGGCAAAGTTTGCGCAAGGTGGTAAGGTCAATGGCCCCGGCACTGGTACAAGCGACAGTATTCCTGCAATGCTATCCAACGGAGAGTTTGTAATGACTGCACAAGCGACACGAATGTTTGAGCCTGTTCTTACCGCGATGAACAATATCGGCAGAGGTGTACCTATGCAAGTGTCATCCTCGTACAAGGAAGTAGAAACGGCTGAAACTCTTACCAATTCTTTTGAAACGGCAGCAAAGGAAATCCGCCCGGTTGTTTCCGTTGTGGAGATTACAGAAGCCGCAGAGCGAGTAGAAATGATTGAATCACTTGATAACTTTTAAGCAATGACAAACTACGAAATACTGAAAATGAATTATAGTCTCTTGCAGTTGCTCACAAAAAACTGCATCAGCCCGAATGATATCAATAACATTGCTGTGTTTGAGGAATTCAATCAAATGAAAGAGCAAGGGTTAAAGGTGAGATATATCGCCATAACCCTTGCCGAAAAATATGGTATGTCTGACCGAGCAATCTTTAAGATTGTGAAACGGCTGAACAAACAATTATCGCTTTGATAGACTTGTGCCGAAAATGTTTATTGTTTCCTCGCTGTCACGTCCATCGATGCTCTTGCCCATAGCCTGCTCAATCCTGTCAAGTAGCCGTATGGCCCTGTCAGTGATAAATCCGTCAAAGTCATCTGCTTGCAGAATGTCATAGTCAATCTTATGAGATTCGATTGCTTGGCGCATCTGCTCCTCTGTCAGACCTTTGTTTGCCATTGTCTTCAAGTACTCACTTGGCGCACGTCCACCTATTGAACGGTTTGTGCTTGCGTATATGGGCGTCTTATTTACAACGGAGTTCCACTTTGTCTGGTCATAACCTTGCTGCTCGCAGTAGTTCCTTGGGAAGATGTGATGTATGTCAGTACTCTCATCAAGATATGTGGCAATATCCATTTTGTTGGCACTCATAAAGTCAAGTGGTGAATCTTGTAAGATAAGTCCCATAACGCCATTGTATGCGGCAGAGTTCCTTGTTTGCATAGACAGAAGTCGTCTTGGTTGGAAACTTGCTCTTGCTACTGTGTCTGGAACTCCACCACCCTGTAATTGGTCGAGTACGCCCACAATGTCAAGAGCATACCTTGTTTCGTTTGCACCGCCATAGAGTTCACCAAATACTCCACACCAATACCAATGCGCAATGATGTCCTTATTGGTTTGGATAGCCATATTGATTCCCTCAATTTCTGCATAAGCAAAGATGGCAGATAGTGGCACCAACTGTGATGTATATGGTAGGTTTTGAGCAGAGAAAATTCCTTGATTGATTAAAAAGTTGGCAGCCTTGAAGAATCCGGATATAAGTGCTTCTCTGTTTTCTTTGTAATCAGTCAATTCAAGTCGAAGCACATCTTTCTTCTTACAAGACACAGCTACATTACTATGCTTAGACTTCCTGTAATTTACAAGGAGAGTCATTGCTGTAAGGAATGTTGTATTCTCAACCACTCTCAAAACATCACTCTGCTTTGATGTTTTGAACTTGTTGATAATAGAATCCCAATCATCACGCAAGTTATACTCATCGGCAGCGAACGTGGCAGTAATCAACTCGAACACCGTAAGTTTCACTCCTCCTGTATTGACATTCTCAAAGATTTGGCAGACGGCATCTCTTGTTGCTTCTTTCCCAATTGTAATAACAGGTATTTTGTATGAACTGATGTTCGCCAATATATCTTCATCAAACTGGTCAAATAAGTCAAGAATGGTTTCATCATAGTGGCGAGCGAGACCACGTTCCCACCTGCGAATTTCAGGTGAAGAAAATGCAAGATTTAATGGGAACATCAGGTTCTCGTATTCTTTCTCTGTCGTTGAGAGGTCAAGTTTTATATTACGACCAATATCTTCTGTAAGAATCTTGCTTTCGTCAATAGATATGACAGCATCAAGCATATCCACATTTGGGTCAAGTGCCTTGCGAATATCAAGATAATAGTAACGTTTAAGGTTCTTTCCCCTGTTTGCTTGTGAGCAAGTCTGCACTGCATTTTGGCTGTGAAAGACTTGGAACAGTGTCGTAAGTCTCTGCTGCCCATCAAGAACAAGATAGTCAGGAGAACTAAGATTTGATTCTGTTACACCTGTAAACTTCCTATATGTGAAACGGACTTGGCTACCACCTGTTTCAAGGAACATTGCAGCACCCATAGGATAGCCAGATGCAATAGACTCTATAAGTTTACATATCTTCTCATTATCCCAGACCCACGAGCGTTGAAAGTCCGGCAACTGGATTTTGCCACAACCGACCATATAAAGCAGTTGTGATAGGTCTGTATCATTAGAACGTACTACCATTGTACCAAAGGTCTCTTAATGTTTTTGCTCTGTCAATTGCATCATCAGCCGTATAGAATGTTGCTGTTTCTATGACTGCGTCAATGCCTTTTCCTTCTCTTTTGAATTTGCTGACTTCTTTTTTGAGAAGTTGCTTGTCTTCTTCTGTCAGTTTATAGTCTTTGTTGGCTTTGATGATTTCGTATATCTTTGGGTTGTCAAAGATATTGCCATCAGGCGTTGTGAATAAATCTTCCTCGGAGATATCTTCAATGGCGAGTTCTCCATTGTCAATCTTTTGGTATTGCTCTGCTCCAGCAGAAATGATTTCTGCAATCTGTTTAACACAAGTGTTGTCCTTTGTGCAAGCCGACATAAATAAAATTATTGCCGTCAGTGCGAATGTGAATAAATTCTTCATAATCGTTATTATTCGGTTAGTAAATCATCATACATACATTCGTGGCAGCACAAAGAAAGCGTGGACAACACATACACTTCCGAGGTATCGCCAAACACCTGTCTTACACGTACGAGTTAGTCCACGCTTATAGCGCAGACGCTAACCGTATGCTTGTGTAAGACCTTATTTTGAAATTGGCGATTTCGGAAGTAGCCTACAAGCTAACGCTATGTCTGTTGTCGCACTCTCCGCAAAAGCAGAAAATGCCGACGAATATTTTTTCTGCCGCAAAGTTACGAAAATTGTCTGATTTGCAGATATATTACCCTCAATAATTTTGCATATCAGATAATGATTTCAATGATTAAAAATTTTGTTATTCAAAAAATAATTCGTAATTTTGCAATATAAAATAACATCAAAAGGAAAATGAGAATATTCACAGAGAAGCCACTGAAAGAATATGCTGACCGACACCCGGAAGCAAAAACGGCCATTCAAGACTGGGTTAGGAAAGTCAATGAAAGCAAGTGGCAGACATTTGCTGATATAAAAAGGACGTTCAACTCGGTTGATTATGTTGGCAATCAACATTACGTTTTCAATATCAAAGGAAACGATTATAGATTGGTAGTTGTTGTTCAATTCAGACCGCAATTTGTATACATACGTTTTATCGGCACTCATGCAGAATATGACAGAATAGATTGTTCCACCATTTAATTTGATTGATATGACAAAGATTGAAAATGAAAGCCAGTACAATTGGGCAGTGGCAAAGGTGGAGAAACTCCTTCCACTTGTAACCGAAGAGACCCCGGAGACGGATCCGAACTATATAGAGTTGGTTCTTCTTTCTAATCTCGTCGCTGATTACTCTGACGAGCATTACTCTGTTGGAGAGCCATCGCTTATAGATGTAATGAAACTTCGAATGTATGAAATGGGTCTGACGCAAGTATCGCTTGCCAAACTGCTTGGGGTTAGCCCATCAAGGATATGCGATTATCTCTCCGGCAAGAGCGAACCAACAATGAAAGTCGGCAGAGAGATTAGCAGGAAGTTGAATATCTCACCGTCCATTGTCCTCGGTGTATGAAAGTTTGCGCACAGGAGGAAGTGTTAGACTTAACACTTGGCAAGAAAGGAACGCCCTTGCGTGATGATTATTAAGCAAAGGTTAAGAAATACCTTACGGGGCTTACAAAACGCAAGATAGGGCGTGAGGAACAATACATTGCTGCTCTCAAACGAGTTGAGGAGTTAATGCTTCAATTGCCGGAAGGCACTCCTGAATATGACCCAGATATGAAAGAACTGACCATACTTGGCAACTTGGTCGCTGACTACGAAGAAAAACATTTTCCCATTGACGATTAGTCTGTGATTGGATAATATCAAGAATAAAGGCGTATCTATTCGGTGCGTCTTTTTTGTGCTTATAAGATTTGCTGTAGAATGATTTTGTATAATCATAATTTGCATAAATGATAATTAATTGCTAATTTTGCGGTATAGAGTTTTATGTATGAATGATATACCCAAAAGAATATTAGTTATCGCCCCACACGCTGACGATGAAGTTCTTGGCTGTGGTGGTTACCTCTTGCATTGCAAAAAGCAAGGTGCAGAAATAGTACTTGTGATTGGAACTATTGGTGGAACAGACACAAGGCAAGACTACTCCACTCGGTTGAACGAGTTCAACTCTGTATGCAGTAGGATTAATGCAAAAGGTTCAGTCTTGTTCCAACGCAAAGATGCTGTTATGGATACAATACCGTCCTTTGAAATAACAAGTAGATTGGATAATATCATTGATAAGTTTAGACCAGACGAGGTGTTTATCAATTACAGGAGTCTACATCAAGACCACATCAAAATGTATGAGTGTGCTCTTGCTTCTTGTAGATTACGAGAAGGCTATGCCCCAAGATTGATTGCTCTATACGAATATCCGTTTGCGACAACACAAGTTGGTCCTATTGGTGGCGGATATATGTACCACGACATTTCTGATTGCATTGATGACAAGGTGTCTTTGTTTGAAGAATATGCAACACAGATACGAAAGACACCATCACCATTGAATAGAAACGGCATTATTGCATTGGCTCGCATTAGGGGTGTTGAATGTGGTGTTGATTATGCAGAGAAGTTTTACGTTCAAAAGATTATACAATGAACTATGTAGTATTTGAATCAGGAAGTCGTGCAGGCTTTTCTGCCGAAATGTTTTTCCGTATATGGAAGAAACGGTACCCGGACAACAATGCGAAGTTAATCCTTTCTGATATTGATACGCTTTTTAGTGAATTACCCATCGCACACCCAGATATAAAACGGCTGAAAGATTGGCAGACCATTGCAAGACTGTCATTAAAGAACTGCCGTATATTCCCCGGCGATGAAATGACCAGACAAGACAATCAAGTAGTACGAGACTTTGTTAAGAACGACTATTATGCTTCAGTAGAACAATGGTTCTATGACAAATCAAGAGTAAATACACTTTTTGCTTCTGTTGTTGGTGCTTCATGCCTAATCAAAATACCCAAAACGTTTGAGTTGAACAGCGTCTGCGTTAAGCCAAATACAATGTCTGCCGGATCTCGCAATATTGAGTTCAATGATAATGTATGTGTTTCTGAGAAGATAGATATACGGCACGAGTATGTCGTTGATGTTCTTGAAAGAAACGGTGAGTTCAACATCTTCGCTCGTGAAGTCGTATTGCGTCAAGGGTATGATAAGTTCATAAAGCTGTTGGACGAAAAGCATAAACTAACATCTGCTGTAAGACGTTTCTTGAAGTTGGTAAGTTACAAGATTAGAGCAACATTGTTCAAAGGGGTATTCCACATACAAGTAGCGGAAGATGCGAGTGGCGAGTTCTATTTCATAGAAGCATCAAAGCGTATTTCGGGAAGTTCCATTGTCAATGTGTATAATGGGTTCAATCCTTTTGATGCCTTGGAAAACACAACACCATTCATTTGTGCAGACAATCCGTTTTCGTATAACAAGTGGTATCGTTTTGAAGAAATGGTATCACGTCTTTCGCTCGTATTATGATGAAGTATGATTATCTGATAGTAGGAGCAGGTCTTGCCGGTGCGTTATATGCATACGACCTAACCAAGAAAGGAAAGAAATGTTTGGTGATTGAGAAGAAACCTCACATCGGTGGCTTTTGCTACACTGAAAATATACACGGCATAGAAGTACATAAGTTTGGTGCCCATATATTCAGGACGAATAGTAAGAAAGTTTGGGACTATGTAAACGAGATATGTGAGTTCGTTCCTTTTGTAAATTCTCCAATAGCCAACTATCGAGGAGAATTGTATAGCCTGCCATTCAATATGAACACGTTCTATCAACTATTCGGAACAGCGACACCAAATGAAGCGAGAAAAGCTATTGAAAAAGATGTGGTTCTTCCAAAGAGTGGTGTATGCACGAATATGGAAGATGTGGTTCTCTCACAATGTGGTAGAACAATATACGAAATACTCATAAAAGGCTATTCTGAAAAACAATGGGGACGACCTTGCACAGAACTGCCAACAGATACAATGGCACACGTTCCGATGAGAATGACCTTTGACAACAATTATTACGATGTAGCATACCAAGGTATTCCCGTTTGCGGTTATACGAAATTCATTGAGAAAATGCTTGAATGTTGTGATTTGGAATTGCGGACAGATTTCTTAAACAATATGAAGCATTGGAAAAGCATAGCCAACCATATCATCTATACTGGCAGAATAGACGAGTATTATCAGTGTAGGTATGGCACATTGGAATATCGCTCCGTGAGATTTGAGCACAAGTGGCTACCAAATACATACAACTACCAAGGAGTAGCCGTAATGAATTTCACCGATGTTGAACCAAAATACACACGGTGTATTGAACACAAGCATTTTCTGAAAAATCAGACAAATGCAAAAGGAACGGTGATTTCATTTGAGTACCCATCACTTTCGGGTAAAGACGCTGCCCCGATTTATCCAATAAGAGACAATAAAAATTTAGCCCTATATGAACGATACAGACAGTTAGCCGATACAGAACCAAATGTAACGTTCTTCGGGCAGTTGGCGGATTACCGTTCCTACAATATGAGCCATTTAATAGAGAAGTTTATATGAAACAAGAAGAAAAGCCAGAGAAAAGAATTGATGTCGTTACCAAGCCTGTATCAATTCTAAAAGACGAACTTGGTAACCCAAGAAAGATAACCAGAAAGAAAGCGTCAGAACTACAAGAGTCGCTTCAAAGCCTTGGTGATTTCGGCATTATTGTCATTGACGAGAACGACAACATCATATCAGGGCATCAGCGAGTAGATGCACTGCAAGCACTTTATGGCGATGAACACGAAGTATTGTGCAAGCAGTTGGTTGGATATTCCAAGTCGGAATTAAAAGCAATCAATATCAAAGCCAACACACATTCGGGTGAATGGGATTTGGATAAATTGGCTGAATGGACTGCCGACCTCCACGTTGATTTAGGACTTGACTTACCCAATTCGATAGACCCACATGAAGATGTCAAGATAAAGGATATGGAACTCATTCCTTACGAAAAATATGACTATGTAATGATTGTCTGCCGCAATGAGGTGGATTATCTGAACTTGGTTCAAGCACTTGGCATAGACGGAAAGAAAGTTGTCGTGTGCAAGACTAAAACCGGAGAACGAAAAATCAAAGCACGTGCAATTTGGTATGACCAAATGCAGGCGAACATAATCCCTAAAAACGAAAAGTAATGAAACCTGTCAATGTGTTGCTTACTTGCTCCTCGTTTCATGCAGTAGGCATAATAGATTGTCTTAAAAACAACCCCGACAACGTACCTGTCAAAGTGTACGTTACAAATTGCAATGTTGCAGACCTACCGCCAAAGAAATGCTGTGATGGCACTTTTGTTGTCCCCAAGATTGATGATGAGGGCTATATACCATACCTTATGCAACTCTGTCGTATCGATGCAATTGACATCATCTTCCCTACATCATCTTTGGAACTTGAACTTATGGCACGCTACAAAGATGTGTTTGAGGACAACGGAGTAAAAGTATCTGTATCATCATTGGAGTCTGTTTTGATTGCAGGTGATAAGATAAAGACGTGGCAATGGTTTAAGCAGTATATGCCACAGCAAGCCGTAGCGTTGAACGCCCTTGATGTGTTAGAGTTTGCTCATGAAGTTCCGAACATCTGTTGCAAGCCCGTCAGCCTATGTGGCGGAAAAGGGTTTGCTGTTGTTGATGAAGAGAAATGCACCGATGTTTCATTATTCCACGGCTATGGAAAGAAGCACTATATCTCGCTTTGGCAATTATGCAAAGCCGTAGAGAAGTATCAGCAACCAATGATACTGCAAGAGTGTCAAAATGGTATGGATTTTTCTATTTTGGCACTTGCAGTCAATGGAAAACTTTTGTATTGTTGTGGGAACTATGCCACCAAACTTGAATTTGGCTCTACTGTTGAAGGAGAAATCGGTATGCACCCTTATGCAAAGCAAATTGCAGAAAAGGTCATTGAAGAACTGGATATAGACGGCATTGTGGGCTTTGACTTCATTCTATTGTCAGACGGAAGTGCAAAGTTACTTGACATCAATTTGCGAGTTACCGCTTCTGCCCAGTTCTATGCCAAGGCTGGTTGCAACATACCGTGGTTACGATGCAAGCAGTTACTTGGGTATGACATAAGCAAAGAAAGTATATCCATTGATTACGGCTTGAATATGGTTAAGTATTTTAATGCACATTATTTCCACAACTGATATGAGAGACTTTACTGTTTTGATGACTTCCTGCTCTCCTCGCAAGACTGGTATAATACATTGCATCAAAGATAATGAGGACGGTATGAATGTTACGATGTATTGCACTAACTGTCGAGAAGACGAATTGCCATCATCGTCTGTATGCAAAAAAGCGTTTGTTGCACCGAGCAATGACTCTCCAGATTATATAAACCATCTTCTTGCATTGTGCACGATGTGCCACGTTGATATTGTTATCCCTCGGCTGTCAAGTGAACTTGAAGTGTTGGCAACAAACCGAAAGAGATTTGAGGATATAGGGGTGAAAGTAAGTGTTACCGATTTGGACGGATTGCTTGTAGCAAACGATAAATCACGGCTGTATGCCAAGTATTCATACCTAATGCCAAAGCAAGTTGTCTGTAGCAACTCTAAAATGGTGTTGGAGTTCGCAAAAGCATACCCAAAGTTTTGTTGTAAGTTGCCCCATTCGTCAGGCGCAGCAGGCTTTGCGGTCATTGATGATAAACTCTGTGATGATGTGAATTTGTTTCACGCATACGGATACAAACACTACATTTCAACCCAACACCTTTGCCGCATTGTAGATACCCAACATCTGAACTACATCTTGCAAGAATACATAGAGGGGTATGACTATACAGTGAGTTTGATTGCAGACCACGGAAAGGTTACTCATATTGTCGGCTATGTTGGCTATGAAATGGAGTTCTCGTGCATTATGTATGGAGAGATAAAAGACAACGAACAAGCCTTTGAGATTTCAAAATTCATTGTAGCAGACCTAAATCTTTCCGGTAATATCGGTATTGATTTTATCCTGAAGCCTGACGGAAATGTTGTTTTGCTTGAAATCAATCCAAGATTGAACGCATCACTCCCATTTGTAGCCAAGGCTGGTTGCAATATGCCATATTTGAACTGCAAAAGATTATTAGGATATGACATTAGCCAAGATGGGAAGAACATCGTCAAAGGACTAAAAATGAGAATGCATTATGCAACAGAATATTTCGTATAACATCTATGTAATGTCGTATAGGCGTTCTGATGCCATACTGACAAAGCATCTGTTACACCATTGCACTTACGTTGTGCGAGAGTCGGAAGCAGAAGCATACAAGAAAGCTGGCATTGATGAAATGCTTGTGATACCAAATTGTGCGACATTAAAATGCGGTGCAGAAGTAAATGACTTTGTTACCACGTTCTACTGGATAATTGAAAACACGCCAGAAGAAGTTATTGCCATTCTTGATGATGACCTCAAATCATATAAGTATCGCAGAGACATAGCCATTGACATTTACGAAGAGTTGGAAAATCCGAAAGATGTTGTAGAAGATGAACTATTACGCTTGGCTCAGTTGCTGGTAGATTTGGATCTTGGTTTCCTGTTCACACAGCCGGCGTATCAGTTATACAACTACACACAAGAATTTTGTTTTAAGGGAATGACTGGCTCTACCCGAATTATCAACAAAGCCGCTTGGAAATGTAAGTATGTCCCCGGAGACGAAGCAATGTCGGATATTGATATGGTTTATCAAGAACTGCTAATGAATCGTATAGTTCTTCAGCCACGATATTTCCACGGAGTAACGCCTCCTACACTTTTGACGAAAGGCGGTACAGAGGACACATCTTCCTCGGAGAAACTGTTCCGCATAGCAATGAAAAACAAATGGGGACGATACTACGATTTTGACTTCAAAAAGAATCAAACAAAAATAAACATAAAACGATGATATGTAATTGATACTCAAGATGTTATATTTGTACAACTCATTAATTATGAGTAACTTTGCTTAAGAAAAATATACATCTAAAGAATATGTCAAATATGTTGTTTACACACAATGGTCATAATATGTTCGACATATCCTCACTTATTCAAAAAGCATTGAGACGTGGGGATATGGAGTTTGCTTGTTATGCCGCACACGAAATGATGTGGAAGTACCGTCCATACCTATGGACAAGACTTTTTATCACATCTGCTGAAGATTGCTATGACCCTGTGTCAGGCAGAATCCTATATCTTCGCAAGAAAGATATGGAAGTGAAGGACACCCAAGATACCAGATACTTGTCCGAGGCGGTCAATCTTCTTGTCAGAACGAGGAAGAACCGTGATGCAGACTTCTTTGCCTGCAATTACGTATGCTCAAAAGACAAGAGAGATTTTCCAATGGGGACTACCCAACTTGTAACCAGACACGGACACGACTTGCGAGAAATGACTATCGCTTTGAGGAAAGCGGTTTTCAATCTTGATGATGAGAATGTCGGTTATATCTGTTGTGAGATATGGTGTTGGTACAAACGTCTGTTTTGGGTAGTAGCAAAAGACATAGCCAAAGAGTTAGGTTCAGGGTTATTGGTAAGGGAGATAAAAGCCCTTATGGAGATAGATATGACTATGAACGCAAAGAACAGTACATGGATATATATGTGCAAGGCTATTGTCCTGTTTTTCCACTGTGTCGAGGTCGGTTCTTGTGATATATTTTCTTATCCCGATATGAGTGTAGTATATGATGTTATGAAGTTCAGCACACCTCGCAACTTGCCGGAATACACTTACGACTTCCATACGCGCAAAGGAAAGGCAATGGGAAAGACACCCGCAGATTTCAGAATTTCCGAGCAGGTTTCTCTTAACCCACACATTCCAGGATTGTATGATGAAAGGAAGTGGGAAAATTCCATCAAGTGGAATGCAGAGGGACGTGATGAAGACTATAATACACCAAAACTACCAAAGAAAACTCTTGAGGATGTAAATAACGGACTGTTCCCAAGCTCTTTGTTTGATTTGATATGAAACTTGAAGATTTTATAACGCCAGCCTATATCTATGATGTTGATGCTTTTCGCACCAATGCAGAAGATGTAATATCTATTGTCCGCTCACGCTATCCTAACTTTAGGCTTGCATATAGTTACAAGACAAATTATTTCCGCCCATTCATTGATGAAGCAAAAAGACTTGGATTGTATGCAGAGGTAGTATCTCCACAAGAATATTATGTAACAAGTGAACTTAGGGAAAATCCTCAAAACATCATTTACAATGGCGTTATTGATGACTTCCACAATAAGTGGCTTGTCGCCAATAAAGGAGGAATAGTCAATATTGAGAATATGCCGGAAATGATGAAGTTTGTCAATTACACAAACTCTTCAAAAGAAACTATGAAAGTAGGTATTCGGATAAACATAGATTTGGAGAATGGTTTGACATCTCGCTTTGGATTTGATGTTGATGGCAAAGATTTTGAGTGGCTGAGTAATCAGCACAATCGCCCCTACCTCAAATTCAAATGCGTTCATTTTCAATTTGGTGGTTCTGCTGGTGGATTGCGAACTCCAGAAGTATTCCGAAAGAGAGTGCGAAAGTGCGTGGAAGTAGCTCGCCTGTTGAATGCAAAGATTGTTGATATTGGTGGCAACATCATTGGTCGTTTGAGTGCAGAGTATGTTAGCCAATTTCCAAATACCCCTCCAACTATGGAAGGTGTTTGTGATGCAATAGGAGACGAAATGGCTGCTGTCTGCCCACAAGGAGATATTGAACTGATTGCAGAATGTGGTTCTGCCCTCGTTACTAATGCAATGCACCTATTAACCACCATTACCAACATTAATGTGGTCAGAGGTAAAACTTTTATTACTTGCGACTGCCGCAAGTCTGATGTCGGCTGGAGTGCTAATAGATACGACCCAAGCAACATCTATTTTGGCAAGGCTGAACAGTCTGTTGTAGATGCTGTTGTGTGTGGGAGTGAATGCCGTGAAGAAGATGTTTTGATACGCAAATATACTGGTCCGGTATCAGTCGGGGGCAAATTGCTAATCAAGAATATCGGGGCGTACTCGTATAGCGTCAGAAACAACTTCATTACTCCTGGCTGTCAGAATGTGATAGACATCAAGAAAGTGGGCTTTTAATATTGGATAGAATTGATTTGGATAAGGCTGTATCGTTTTTTGGTATAGCCTTATTCTCTATATTGCTCAAATGATAATGCGACTGTTATTTGTAATTGACTGAAAATAAACGGGTTAATATTTTGTAAATCAAATAATTATCGTTAACTTTGAATATCCAAAATAACAAACTAATTAAACGAAAAAGATGAAGAAAGAATTTGAAATATCAGTATCACTCGTTAGAAAAGTCCAAGATTCAATGGAAGACATTATCCGCCTATTCGGTTATCAGGGTGTTGAGATTGAGCAAACATCTTCCAACACATTTGAGTTTGAAGATGAAGAAGATGAAGTTGAAATTGCCATAGTTGAATTGATGGAAACATTGAATATCTCCTCTGACGAATACTCTTTCAATGAAATCTAAAAACAAAGCAAGTCTGCTTATATGCAAATAAGAAACACAAACTAAACTACGAGAAAGATGAGTATTAAACAATTGGCTTCAACAGATAAGGTCAAAATGCCAACTCCGGCACAAAACTATGCATCACGATGCATCGATGCACTTGGAGAATTAATCAACAATCCGCAAAGCCACGATTGGCAAGATGAGGTCTATATGTTGATAATGGAAAGACCGCAGACATTGAAATGTGCGTTGTCTGCTTACCTGTATAAATCACAAATGGCAAGATTACAAAGACGAAATTAGTATGAAAGTACATCTGTTATATTCAGGAGATACGTGGTTAAGCAAATTCAGTCTTACATTACTTGCCGTCTGCTCCACTAAGTCTGTCGCAATATCTCTTGCTGCTGAACACGCAAATGGAGGTGAAGAACCATTAAGCGACTATGATTTGAGTATGCTGGAAAGATACGGTCAGACTTACGATAAAGACAATAACTATCTCATATGTGAAACCGATATGGACACACTGGATTAAAAATTCCAAATTTGCTCAAATGATAACGAATAAAAAATTGCGTATTGTATTGAAAATAAAACGCTTACCGCTTTGTAAATCCAATCATTCTGAGTAACTTAGAACTATCAAAATAATCATATAGCAAATAAGATTTAACAACTAAAACTGAAAGAAAAATGGATAAGACCATTGTAAAAGCGCTATTCAAGGAAATAGCATGCAAGGATCCTGTTAGACCAAGTTTGATGGGCGTCCACTTTGAAGAAAACCGTTGCTACGCAACAGATACACACATCTTGGTTGTGTATAACGAATCTGACCAACGCTTCGCTGGCAAAACCCTCTCAATTGATGGAAAAGAGATAGTAGGAAAATACCCGAACATTGATAGGGTTATTCCCAAAGACTTGTCAAACTTGTTTAGAGGAGACCTCAGACAACTCTACCGAGCTTGTTGCTGGTGGTGCAAGCAAAGCGACAGCCACAAAGATGACCAAATAGTTATAGACGGACACCAGTATGTGATAAGCACTCTCAGACGAATGCTGTCAGTGTTTGCCATCACTTCTGAACTCGGCACTGCAAAGATGTATCTGAACGCAGCAGAGGGCGCAAATAGACCTGCTGTCGTAATCAGTGATACATTCACAAGCATTCAGATGCCGTGCAACAAAAGTCCGGAAGAAAAGGTTGATGATGTGCGTAGTTATGAAGAATACGTAGTCATATCCTATGCGAACTTCATCAATACCTATGCAATAGAGAGTACCAAGCCAAAAGAAGTGAAACCTTCATCGTTTGATTGGCTGTAATGTTGAATATTAAACTCAAAAGTATATGCACCAAGTAAGAGACATTAAGCTCGCAGAAATCACAACGAGCGCACTGAATCCAAGAAAGACTTTTGACCAAACCGAAATTGAGGAGTTGGCTCAAAGTATCAAAGAAAACGGCTTGATTAATGCAATCACGCTTCGCAAGATAAAAGGTGATGACGGAATAAAGTATGAAGTCGTCTGTGGAGAAAGACGCTACAGAGCAGTACAGTTCCTCGGCCTTGAAACAATCCAAGCCGTAGTGAAAGAACTTGACGACAAGCAGGCGTTTGCTTGTATGGTCATTGAGAACTTGCAACGCAAGGATATAGACCCGCTTGAAGAAGCATCAGCCATTCGCTATCTGTATAAAGAAAGCGAAGTACCAGTTAAGGAAATCGCAAAAATCATCGGTAAGAGTATGAGTTTTGTTGTCGGTCGTATTCAGTTGAACAACATCATTGAAGAGTTTGTAAAATTGCTCCGTGAGAATACTCTCAACCTTACTCATCTTACAGAAATAGCCAAACTCACGCAAGAGCAGCAACATACGTTGTTTGAAAGTTGCTTCCAGCCTGCTAATATAGAGCGCTGGAACTTTAAGACATTAAGCGTTGAAAAAGTAAAGGAATGGATTGATGAACACGTTATGTGCCACATCACAACTGCAAAGTTTGACCCTGCTGATGAGACCTACATTTCGTGCAAGTCTTGCATTGGCTGTAAGTTTAACACCGCATCACGACCGATGTTCAAGGACAATGACAATCCTCGTTGTATGAAACAGGAGTTGTTCCGGGCTAAGAACCAAGAAGCAATATTCCGAAAGGCTAAGGAGTTGGGATTTCCTGTCGTATATTCAGGAAGTGCAGAAGAGAACAAGCATATCGTTCAAGCAGCACAAGCCTATCAGTTGTTCCCACAACCGCTCGGAACTCGTGAATATCTGATAGAGCCCACACCACCGTCTGATGATTGCGATGTCAATGACAAGCGTTATCAAAAACGCCTTGCCAACTACGAAAGAGTTAAGGCAGTGTTTGAAGACAACATCAATGCCGGTCTTGTCATTAAGGTCTTTGAAGTCAGTTACAATGGCATCTTATCCGGAGAAGTCAAGTATCTGTTCAACTTGAAAGCCGATGAAATCGGACAAGTGGAGCAAAGTGATACTGTTAAGGCAGAGCAGTTGTCAATGTACAAGAAAGAGCTAAGAGCAGCAGATGAAGCCAAGCAGGTAGAACGTGTAGAACGCCAAAGAGCCTTTATGGAGACTGCGACCTATGCAGACAATAAGGCTACTCTTGATGCCACCGAAGAAAACATCTTCCTTGCCCTACTTGTCAGCAGACTGTCCCAAGAGTTCCGTAAATCTATCGGAATGGACTACGAAAGTGCTGTAGATATAAGTACAGCATTTCCGAAACTGGCACAACACAAAGATTCCATAATGAGAGAGTTCATAAGAATGATGCTGTCAGACAAGTCTGTTGGCTACTCATCGGGATTTGCATCATTGCTTGACATAGCACTGAACCACTCGTATGAATCCGATGTGGCTGAAATAGACCGCAAGTTGGCGACAGACTACAAGCAGAAGTGCAAAGACTATGAACAACGCATAGCCGAACTTGAAAAAGAGTTACAAGCGAAGAATGCTGTCCCAGAAGAAGTGGCACAAGCATAGAGATTAGTTTTTCCGACAAGGTTAGTCCCGAAAGTTATCGCAATGATTTCTTTCGGGATTTTTATCCACAAATTTGCGTAACACATTGATAATTAATTGGTTAACATTTTGCCAATCAAAATATTATTGGTAACTTTAGGTATTCAAAATAACAATCTAAATAAACGAAAAAGATGAAAAGACAATATGAAATTGTGCTGATTAATATGGACGATAAGGCTAACAACTCGCTTAGCGGAGATACCATTGATATTAGATACACTAAGCATTCAGCACATAAGTCCTTGGAGAATATCCTGAAAAGAATCATACGCAAAAATGAAGATGTAAATAGTAACGTGTTCTATTTGGCAATCTTGGAATATACTGACGATGACAACACCGGAGATTTCGTTTATGAAGCAGGTCTAAATTATGACTATTTCGCACCTTGCTATTCAAGGTTGAATGACGAACAAGTATGGAAAGAGATATGCTAAATATAGCAAAAAGAAGTCTGTTTATATGCAAATAAGAATTTAATTCCAAACCCACGAAAAAGATGAAAGTTAATAAATCAAAGTTATTCAAGGTTGCCCACGCAATCATTCGCAAAGGTCAAGCAGCCACATTATCTGACGCACTCAAAGCTGCATGGAAGGCTGTCAAAATCTACACCCAAATGCTTTCGGGCATAGTGGTCTTTACGTTCCGTAAATCTAATGGAGAAATCAGAAAAGCGGTAGGCACACTCCGCAACTTGAATTATCAGGCAAAAGGTGGAACAAATGCTCATTCCAAGAATGAAGATGTTATCTGTTACTGGGATTGCAAAAAAAACGCTTTCCGCTCTTTCAAATCAATCTCATTAATCTAAGATTTAATGAAACCCACAGAAGAACAGATTCAAGCCATCATAGCAGACACGGCAAACAAACTACAAGCAATCATAGATGACCCCTGTGGTGGTGACTACTCAGACTTTGAGTGTTACGAAGATGACCTCGGACATTGTTATAACTCCGGCTCTCATTCCACCGAGGGCGAGATTGAAGAAATCTGTTATGATGGTCTGCCTGGCATCAATTCCGATGATGCCGATATATACATTCTTGCCAAGTATGATGCGTATATCACATTTCACGATGACTACGACCCCGGAGATTATTGGACACCGCCATCTGGTGGCATTGAGATAGATGAAGTAGAAGTCGCTATTTCAAGTATGGAGTTTGAGGTTTCTGTTTATAACTCTGCCACAGACGAGTATGAGGAGATTGAGTTCTCCCAAAATCTAATTATGCGTATTATCAATAAAGTCCACGAAAGATGTGGAATAAAGAGTGTGGCATAAAGTGATGTGCAACATTAGTTGTCATAGCCTGTTATCTACCACGCAACATACTAAAAATCAGATATGCAGAACAAAATTTTTATGCGTCATTATTTGGTAAAAAGAAACTAATTAGTTACCTTTGCATTATCAAATAACACCCCCACAATGAATAGGAGCATACTATATTCAGAAGATTTCATTCAGTTTCGTGAAACATTGAATCAGCGAGCCATTGACAAGTTGGACTATTGCATTTCCATTCTTCAGCATGAGATGCCATTATCTCAGAAGTTCGTCAAGAAGGTTATAAGTTCTGACTTTTATGAACTGAGAGTGTCTGTTGATAATGAAATAAGGGTGATATTGTTTGCCGCAGACAATGCCAACATAAGTCTTGCTACCAAAATACTTGTACTGAACGGCTTTGTCAAGAAAAGCAACAAAGACTACGATAAGCAAATAAAAAAAGCGTATAACAGTTTAATAACTTTGATATGAGTACAAATTATCCACGGCTCACGAAAGAGCAGTTAGCAAAGTTCCGTGATGCAGATTTATCCACTGTATCAGGACTGACATCAGCCGAGAGTGAACTGAGCGAGAAATACGGAGAACCCGGTTCTCCATCTCGTATTGAGTTTGAGAATAAAGCAAAGGCGTGGTACTACGGAGAAATCCTACGAGACCGTAGAAAAGCCCTCGGAATGACACAAAAGGAACTCGCAGAAGCAATCGGGCGAGAGAGGTCATACATCAACCGCATCGAGAAAGGAGAAACGGATATGCAACTTTCGTCATTCCTACGCATTGCGTCAGCACTCGGCATCGCAATCAACCTTACCACAACTCTTTGATTTAATCGTACAGGAACAATCAATCTACCTATAAGGGAGGGGCTTTTCGGCTTCCTCCCTTTTTTGTATTCAATTTGGGGAGTTATGCTTCATTGGTGAACATTGCCGTTCAGCTACTTTGTCCTATAAACTAATCTGTTACGCTTGGTTACTCGTAACTTTGCAATATAACAAGATTATATACACTCGCTATGGCAACCCTCAAAATTTTCAATGACATTGTTGGAGAAGATGAAAAGATTCAACTTCAAATGTGGGAAGGCATTGACGGTGTATGCTTCAAGGACATTGACGAGTTTATTTCTGCAATGGATAAGAACGACAATGAAATTGACATTCGCATACATTGTCGAGGAGGAGATTGCATTGAGGGTTGGGCGATATACGATAAGTTGCGCCGCTCTAAGAAAACAATCTCCTGCACTGTCGAGGGAGAGTGTTCCTCAATGGCAACCATAATTCTGCTTGCCGCACCACTTGAAAGACGCTTCGCATACAAGAACGCCCATTTCTGTATTCACAACCCTGCGCTTGGCTGCCCGGAAATTGATTATGCAGTGCGCCTTACGGCAGACGCTTTGGACAAGAACATTGACCAACTCAAAATTCAAGCGCAAGCGTTGCGTGAAGAACAACAGAAGATTCTCGGTTTGTATGTTCAGCGCACAAATGCTTCCCGTTCAGAACTGCAAGCATTAATGGATAAGGATACCTACATCACAAGTGATCGGGCTATGGAACTCGGTTTTATCAGCAAGACCCTGTCGCCACTTACCGCATCAAAAACTCGAACTTTTAATATTTCAAAAACAACAATTATGAACAAAAAACAAGTAACTGTTGAGAAGTCTCTTTTGAAGCGACTTCTCGCCAAGGCTGGTGTTAAACGCATTACAGACCTTTCTATGCGTGCTCAGGTTGTAACCGCAGCAGACGGCACAGAACTCACTGTTGAACGAGAAGATGGCGACCCACAAGTTGGTGATGCTGCTTCTCCTGATGGCAACTTCGTCCTTGAAGATGGTACTGAAATCATCGTTGAAGACGGAGTTATCACCTCAATCATCGCTCCTGACGGCACTGTAACCGATGAGGGTATGGACGAGGAAGAACTTGTGGAAAAAGTTGAAGAACTTGAAACCGAGAATGAAGAGCTTACAGAAGAGAACGAGGAACTCAAAGAGGAGCTTGAAGCCCTCAAACGTGGTGGTGCTCGTGTTCTCTCTGCTGACGAAAAAGTAATTCTTGCAAAAGTAAGCAAGGCTGGTGGTCGCAAGTGGCTTGAACGTGTACTTGATTCCAAGTCCACATACACTTCGCAGAATCGTCGCTTTGTAGAGGGCGGTCGCCGTGGTGCCGGTGAATCTTCTACACAAGCACGTATTCGTGAGCAACGTGCTGCCGCTGATGCAAAACGTGCTGCTCGCCGCAAGTAAACCATTTAATCAACACTAAAAGATTTTTTTGAATTATGAATTTTAGTCAATTTACCGTTGATAATGGTGCGCTAAGGGACTTGGGCGAACTCCTTTTCCTCACCGTTTTCAATGACCCGGACATCGAACTCGTGATGACCCAACAGACTGGCATATTCAATGGTCAGAAACTTGGGTACATTGACGATATGGGCGATGTTGGTAAGAACCAGTCAGGTTGTAACCCAACCTATGATAATGTCAATGTAAACGGCATTGAAAAGACTTGGGAACTCGGTCCTTGGCAAATCCCTTTGAAGATGTGCTACACCGAGTTGGAAAATACTCTCGCCAAGTATGGTCTTGATTGGGGTACTAACGTACACAACCTTACCGACACTCCGTATTGGAATGACATTCTCATTCCTCTCCTTCAACGTGCTATGACCGATATGTATTGGCGTATTGTATTCTTCGGAGACAAAGATGCCAAGAACATTGCAAGTAGCGGTCTGATTACTGCCGGGGTGGATCCTGCATTGTTCACAATGTGTGATGGTTTGTTCAAGCGTTTCAAGGCAATCACTGCCGCAAATGCTCACCAACTCACCACCATTGCAGCCAACACGGCAAAAGATTCCGACTCAAAGGTGACTTATCAGTCGCAGAAAGAAGCAATCCGTCAAGAAGGCGTTGCTGTCGGTATTGTTGATGAACTGCTGTCTGACGCTGACTCTCGTATCTTTGACAAAGAGGACCACGTCATTATGATGACCAACTCCCTTTTCAAAGCATTGCGTAACGATGTTAAGCGTTTGCACAATCTTCAACTTACTGTTGAACAAGTAACAGGTGGCATTCAAATGTCGCAGTATGATGGCCATAACATTGTAGTGCTTGACATTTGGGATAGAATGATTAAGAAGTACGAAGACAACGGCACTTCTCTCAACTGTCCTCACCGTGCTATCCTCACATCACCTCAAAACATCTTTGCCGGCACAACTGCTAAAGACGCTATCAGTGATGTCAGTGTAACATTTGATGATGTTACTCGTCTGAACCACATTTTTGCTCAATCTAACATCGGTACGCTTGTAGGAGAAGATGCTCTCGTGCAATGTGCATTCTAAAGAAAGGATAAGTTATGGCTTCAAATGGTTGCGATTACAAATTGGCAGCAGATATGGTCGCTGACTGCGACAATGCTTCTGTTGGCGGATTGAAGAACTATGGCTACATAATGAACTATGATGACATAGACTTTGATTCTTGTGCTCGTGCCGAAGACAACCGCTTTATCCTCTCCTCACTTGTATTAAAGACTGGCAAAAAGGGCTATCGTATGTATGTACCCGGAAAGACACCTTTCACGGGTACAAATACTGCGATTGCAGACGGTACTTATCGAAAGAAATTTACCAAGACTGTCAATGTCGTAATACTTGACAATGGTCCAGATGTTGTTCGAGACATCATAGACCCACTTGCCAATGGAAAATTCGTAGTTGTACTTGAAAATCAGTTTGCCGGAAAAGACGGCAAGAATACTTTCCAAGTTTACGGCTTTGAGCAAGGTTTGTCTGCCACTGCTCTTGCCGATGACAAATACTCCGAAGAAACCGATGGCGGTTGGTCTTCGACCCTTGAAGAAAGCGGTGCTCCGTCTCCTGCACTTTATTTGTTCAAAGAAGATGTTGCTACCACCCGTACAGCACTTCAGTCCCTCGTTTCCGGTATCTAAAACTTGATTATGGATTACGATTCTACCATACTTCGGTTAAGAGAAATGGAAAGCCGTTATCACAGCGGCTTTTCTTCTCTTGACCGTTCTTTCTTAGATAGTATGTACTATATGATTTTTGGCAAGGAGATAACCAATAAAGGGTGTAGTAATTGCTATCGAGATGCATACATAGAAATATATTCAAAACTCAAACGTGAACAGAAAATGCCAAAGAAATCTTCATATCAACTTAAAGCAGGTGCAGTGATTACATTCTTCGGTTCTTCACAAGCATTCACTAACGCCAATCTTACTGATGAGGTTGCCGTTAAGTATTTGTCGCTTTGCGAGGAAAACGCTAAGATGTTTTCCTATTTGCCAGATGGTTGGGAAACGCAAGTTTCTGATTTCCAACAAAATTGCACAAACGATAACGTGTCAGACAACTCCGTGTCAAAAATTGAAATGCTTGAAGCACAGAATATTCAGTTGGCTGCTGAAAAGGATAGTCTGCAAACTGAACTTGCTGGTGCAAACCAATCTCTTGAACAGGCATACGCAGAGCGTGATGCGCTTATAGAGGAAGTGGCTAACCTGAAAGCAGAAATTGCCAAGTTAAGCACTCCAAAGGCTACTCGTTCAAGAAAAGCCAAAGCCGCAACTGAAGACACTAATTCGGAAGTTCAAGACAGTGCTGCATCAGAGCCCGCCATTGACCTCCAATAAACACAACTATATCCATTCTTGTAGATGAATGCCAACAACGTAATACGACCGCCTAAACGCATATCCTCAAATTATCTGATGAATCTTAACATTCAAAGTTATGGTTCGGATAACTTGTACCCACAACGAATGTATGACCTCATACAGAATAGTCCTACGGGAGCAGGGTGTGTAGATAGGTATCAGACATTCATTGAGGGGAATGGATTACGAAATACCGACTTTGCGGAATATGTGTGCAACCGCAAAGGAGAGACTATTGATGACGTTTTTCGTCTGATTGCACAAGATGTGGCATTGTATCGTGGCTTTGCGCTCCACGTCAATTACAATGCCGCCGCAGAAATAGTAGAACTGCAACACGTCCCATTCCAAGATTGCAGACTTGAAGAGGAAGATGAGAACGGTCAGGTACTGTATGTCAATGTTCACCCGGATTGGACTGGTGAAAGTACACGAAAAGGCAAGAAACTGATTGTAGATAAGAAATCCGTCAAGAAGATATATATGTTCAATCCTATTCAGAAAGTGGTTATGTCGCAGATTGAACACGAGGGCGGTATTGATATGTATTCAGGTCAGATACTATGGTTCAGCCTTGATGGCTTTTGTCAATATCCCAAACCTATTTACGATAAGGTTGTAACGTGTCTTTCCACAGACGAAGGTCTTGACAACGTAAAGTACCGAAATGTGCGTAACGGATTTATGCTTGCTGGTATGTTCGTACATAAGAAAGGTGTCCGTTATGACTTTGATGAGAATGGGAATACGATAGAGAAAGATGATGAGTATGATTTCAGCAAGAGTCTTGATGTATTCCAAGGTGATGCCAATTGTTGCTCTATAATGGATATTACACTCAATGCCGATGATGACAAGCCGGAATTTATCAACGTTGAAGGCACGAACTATGATGCCAAATTCACCTGCACAGAGCAAAGCATTGTTGAAAGGATTTATTCGGCATTTGGTCAAGAGCCGTGGTATTGTATCAGGGCTGGCAAACTTGGCTTTAGCGGCACTGTTTTGGCGGAAGCCTACGAATACTACAATTCACTTGTGAACAAAGAGCGTAGAGCCATTTCCCGTGCCTTAAAGAGAATTTTTGATAAATGGTATGAGGTTGCAAATCCAAGTAATGATTATGAGATTGAACCTCTACCGTATGTTAGTAACCAATCAGTTGCATTGCAAGATGAAACAACACCTCATTCAAACCAATGAAGTAGTCATTGCCGGACGCCCAATGGGCAACAACATAAACGAAGAAAGACTGCTTGCATATATCACTGAAGTTGAGATGATGAGCATTAAGCCTGTCCTTGGCGATAAGTTGTATCATCATTTACTTCAGGACGATATTGACGAATCCCTTGAAAAATTGCTTTCAGGTGGTTCTTATGTGTATCGTGGTGATGTATTCCATTTCACAGGATTGAAAGCCACAATATCCTACTACGTATTTGCTAAAAATGTTATGGTCGGAGATTTCCAACCTACAAGATATGGCGTTGTTCTGAAAGAATCGGACTACTCCACCCACATATCAACAGCAGAACGCTCGTCTTGCTATAACGACACGATAGAGGTGGCAAACTCTTATCTGCAAGACTGCATCGATTACTGCAAGCGTATAGGATTGATTTCAAATGGCATAGGCAAATCCACTTCAAGTGGAGGAATTAAAATTAGAAAAATAGGATAAAATCTTACGATATGGCACTTAACAATAAATCACTTCTCAAAAACCAGGCAGAAGTCATTCGCTACGAGGATAGCGAGGGTAACAATACCGCAGAGCGTGTCGGCAAGATGCTTGTCGATATTGTTGATGCGACAGATTCATCTTTGATAGAAGAAACCAAGGCAAGGGAGAATACAGATAAAACGCTTCAAGACACCATCAATAGCACCACGACAATAGCCAACAATGCTATGAATACCGCTTCTGATGCAAAAAGCAAGGCTGAAAATGCACAGAAAACTGCTGACAGCGCACAAAAGACTGCTGGCAAAGCATCGGAAGTGGCAAAAAATAATACAACATCAATTGAGAAAGTAAACAACAAAATAGGTGCCACTAATGGCATCGCACCACTTGATGGAAACGGATTAGTACCCTCTAAACATATACCAACAGAGTTTGATAATGTTATAGAGTTTAATTCGATAATATCTGACGTTACTTTACAATCAACCACAACTGCAAAGAAATCAACTGACAGCGGCTGTATGGTTGTGTATAATGAAGTTACTTCCACATTCGTTCTTGCAGTCGCTCGTTTTACTGTCGCAGAAGATGAATGGAGTTCTGTGCTTCGTCCTAATTTAACGATAAAGGCATTGGCTTCGCCAGAACTTTCTGTGACAGATGATGTATGGAAAGATGTTGATGGTATGCCAAGCCTGATAGTAAATAATTTTAACTACTATCCCAATTGGGGTGATGCAGATAAGTTTGGCATAGCCACAGACAATGGTCGCACACCGGTTTCTGGCAAAATCTATACTTGTACTTCTACAAGCAAAGTATATCGTAAAGGCTCATCATCTCTTATAATCATTGGATCTGATATGAAACTTGGATATACAGATAAAGACGCATATCCGGGAAATGAGGGAAAAGAACTTGCTGATAAAATTGCCGAATTTGAAAAAGTCGGTCTTGCTCGCCGTTTTGGTAATGTGCTTACAAAATCGTTCAGTGATGCAGGTGGTGGATTTGAATGGGATGAATCAGAGACGTTTCCATATAAGTACGATGAGAAAGACATTTACTACTCCACCATTGACAAATCATTCCGTATCGGTATTGACATTAACAAAGATGGCACATTATACTTTTGCTCCGAATGGCCAGAGAGACTTGACTATAACACAACATCGGAGTTTCCTCGCCCAGACCGTATTTTCATTGACAATAGCGGTGCTACTTATGTTTGGCTAAAATTTGAAAACGCACTTGCTTCTGTTGGATCCAGCAAAGAAGCAATCGTCAAACTCATTGAGGAAAACTCGTCAGTCGGTAACTGCTTTAACGTAACGAATGAGGTTCCTATTGTTGATAGCACCAATCCATACTACAACTTGCAGACCGCCATTGAAGTTGCTTGCGAAAAAGGAAAGAACAAACTCGGTATGCAAATCACTTTTGCCATAGCGGACAAATCGTGGAAAACATACCAATATATCGGTAGCACCACCAAGAAGGTTGACTTCGTAGAAATTGAAAATTGGATTGACACAGCAGGAATATCCGCAGGTGTAGAACCTGTTATCAACATCAATCAATTATACGAGGACAAAGACTATACTTTGTCAATGGCTATTCAAGCATTGATAGACTACGAGAAGTCAAGTGGTATAAAGTATCGCAAGGAAGGTCTTGTCATAACGTATAGACGTGATGCAGAAACGAACACTTGGGAGACAAAACAGTACCAAGGTAAACTGACTGATATGACTGCCACTAATGAAAGTCAATGGAAAGACTTTGGAAATGGTGGGGTCGGTGATATTGCTTCCACTGATGAAGTTAAAAATGACAGCAAAGAAGTCTTGACTTCGGGTGGAGCATTTGAAGCGTTTCAAACAAAGCCTGTTGCAAACTTTGATGACCTTAGCGATGCAGAAAACTATATTTTCCAAGGCGTAAATGCCAAAGGAGAAAAAGTTGGTGATGCGATAAAAATTCCACGTAGTAATGGTGGTGGTACACAAAGCGGTTCAACACTCAACATTTATCCTGAAACACAAGCGATATTCGGTGCATTCGGGAGCAACATCACTCTGCGTGCGGCAATCAAAAGTGTAAGTTTTGACGGTGATACCGAAATCCTCGGCACAATCAAGACGATAAGCATCATTGATCCTCTTACACGCATTGTGCTGTGGAGCTACACCGTAAACACGGCATCATCAACAAGTGCCACTGACTTCAAATTCAAATTTGATTTCACAGACTTTATCACATCAGCATCAAGCAAGGATTTCACAATCACTGCAACAGATGCGGACGGCAACACAAAGAGCAGAACCATAACCGTTACTGCCGTTGATGTTACTTGCACTTGCATTCAGACGCTCAATTATACATCATCTACCGCACTTGAAGTCGGTGGCAAAGAGAAGTCTTTGCCAATGTACAAGTTTGAGAACAATGTAAGCACAAAGCAAGGCATTCTTGTCAAAACCGAAATGTTCTACAATGGCGAATGGAAAGTTCTCGGAACTGCTACCGTCTTAGACACATATTCACATAACATTTCTATCAATCCAAATAATGCGTTTGGCAATGGAGATGTGCTTTCTCATGGTGCTTATCCAATACGAATCCAAGGTACAGATATAGCATCAGGCGTAAAAGGCAACATCATCTATACTGCAATAATGTGTGTTGATAGCGCATCTTCTGTGCCACTGGTGGCATTACGCTATGATGATAGAAATAACGGCAAAATCCGCTTGTATGACAGCCTTTCGGTTGATGTGGCAGCATACACACCAAACAAGACAACAACTTCGGTAGAGGTCGTTATTGACGGCATTGTTGCAACTACTGTAAATTGTCCGATAGGCCAGCCGTATAATGTAAGCAAACAGATACAAGGTTATGCAACTGATGGAAGTAAGAGCATTGATATTTTTGCCCGTAGCAGTTCCGCTGAAAGTGCTACAATCACTTTGACAATTGAAGGTTCTGCCATTGATGCAAGAGTAAAGGAAGGTGCTTTGTTCTCGTTTGATTTTTCAACGAGAAGCAACAACGAGACAGACCACAGCATCAAAGATGGTGATTATTCAATGGTCGTTAATGGCTGTAACTACAACTCTAATGGATTCGTTTCGGCTCTCGGTGAACAAGTATTACGTATCGCAGAGAATGTTACAGCAGAAATACCATTCTCTCCATTCTCGTCATCAGCACTTGAAACAAGTGGTTGTGCATTGCAGTTTGCCTTTTCCACAAAGAGCATCAAGGACAAAGATGCAATGCTTTGTGAATGCTATGACTCGTCAGCAGGTGTTGGCTTCTACGTTAAAGGCAATGAAGTCGTATTGACAGTTCTCAATGGCACACCAAAAAGACAGCGAGTAGGTTTCAGATGCGGAGAAAAAGTTACCGTTGCTGTAGTTGTAGAGCCGGGAACAAAGTATGTTACCTACAAAGCATCTGATGCATCTTCGGGAACGAACTATTCTTTTGTGAAATTGTATGTGAATGGCGAAGAATGTGCAGCCATTGGTTATCAGCCGGGTACAAGTGCACTCCGACAAAACAAGACAATCACATTCAATTCCATGAATGGTGATTTCAATCTTAACTACTTTATGGCTTATAACAGCTATATGGAGTGGTTGCAGGCATTCCAAAACTACCTTTGCAAATTGAGCAATGTTACTGCGATGATTGCCGAGTACGACAAAGAGAATGTGCTTGATACAATAGGCAAGCCATCGATGTCGCTTATGGAAGCAAAGGGTATTCCTTACTATGTCATTGTCGCAGACCAAACAACGTTTGATAACTATGATTATAAGATGAATGGTGGTACGAGTACATCAGACCAATTCTCGTGTACTCTTTACTACTTCAACCCACAACACCCAGAAGTGAACTTCAAAGCTGTAAACACGCTTTGGAGACGTCAGGGAACGACATCAGCCCAACGACCAATCAAGAATGACCGTTTCAACTTCAATAAGAAGAATAAGGCTACTGGTAAGAAGGCGACCGTAACACTGCTCAATCCAGATGAAAGCACAGAACTCGGTCGTAAAGCCATACTCGCTGCAAAGCACAACAAGGTGTATGTAAGCGAGACAGGACTATTCGTTGATGTTATCACTGTTAAGGTGGACTACTCGGACAGTAGCAACGCTAATGACTGCGGTGTATGTGATATGATGAATGCAACGTTTCGTGCCCTTGGTTCTGCTTATCAGACACCTGCACAACGTGCATTTGACGGAACACAAAACTTGGGTGGTGATGATGTGCTTACTGGGTTACAAATGGACCACTCTACCAAAAATCACCCGATAGCCTGCTTCCGTGCCACTACCGACACTCTGCAAGATGCTTGGTTCCACGCAAAAGGCAACTGGAAAGAAGATAAGGGAGAGCAAGTTGCACTCGGTTTCAAAGATACACCAGGATATAACAAAGGCTGTCTGAATTATGGTGATTTCATAGAATTCTTCGGAACTGCTGACGAAACACTTGCACAGACAGAAGCACGTTTCAAGGCAACTGATGGGCTTGATACAAACAGCGTATATCTCATCTCTCAATACTGCGGTAGAGATTATGCCATTTATCGTTATGTAAGCGGTGCTTGGAAACGTTCAACCGGCTCAATGAAACAAGTCAATGGCAAGTGGGTCGTTACTGGTGATGTACTCAATCCTGTAAGCGGATATGAGCTGCTTCAATATGCTGGTATGGACTGGTTTCAAGGTGTAACCACGGTAGATGATATGATGAAGCCTATTGCCCAGAAATCATCGTGGGTGAACAAACTCGGTCTTGCCGCTGAAACATATCCTGCGTGGACGTATTACTTTGAATGTATGATTGACAATGACCAATTGCAAGAAGACCTTGCGCTTGGCAAGAAAGTCCCATACGATTTGTTCAATGTATTGCGTTTCCTTGATTCGTGCGATTACTCAAAGGTTGATGGTTGGAAAGACATTTGGAAGAAAAATGCCTATCGCTACATATCTCTTGAAAGTGCAATGGCTTACACCGGATTTTCTGACTATTTGGCAGCAGTAGATCAGCGTGCAAAGAATATGCAGCCAATGTTCTTTCTTGAAGATGGTTGCTCGGTAGAAAACGGTGTATATTCAGGCTACAAGAATATGGAACCGACACGAATGTATCTGAACAAAGTATATGATTGCGATACCTGCAATGGTTCTGATAATGATGGCGGTCGTGATATTGATGCGGAAGTCGATCCGATGAAACCGACTGACGAAGAAAGCGGTTACACCAACCCTTATATGGGTAGTGGCTCTGTGCTGTTCAATAACATTGACAAACAGCAAGAGTGTTGGAACAGCAATGACCTTGGTGTCACCACGATTTCGCTGAAAAGCGTAATCAACAAGATGCGTAATCAGACTTCAGAAATTGGCGGTCGCACAATGGTTCCATTCTCTCCAGACGGTGCAATGTATTTCTTCGTGGAAAGCAGACTGCAATTCTGGCCAAAGGTCATATCTTCATATGACGGAGAGCGTAAGTACATTGACCATACGAGCATTGCCAATTTGCCCTACTTCTATGCTTTGCACGGATTGGGCTTGACAACAATGCCCAGATTCATTGAACAGCGTTGGGCAATACGTGATGGATATTATCAGACAGGAGATTTCTTTACAAACCCATTGAGTGGTCGTGTGTCAGCAATCTCTGAAAGTTCTAAAATATACATCACAGCATCAGCGACCGGATATTTTGGTATTGGAAATGACGCAAGCGGTCAGTTGTCAGAAACGGTATTCCTTGAAGCTGGAGAATCGCACGAGTTCACCAACTTTGCCCACGATGCAGGAGCATTGCTCTACATCTATCAGCCGGGAAGACTGAGCAAGATTGACCTTTCAGAAATGTCGCTTGCTTTCCACTTTGACGATTTGAGCAAACTTGAACTTGCGGAGGAAATCATACTTGGCGGTGATAAGCATACGGCAAACACTTCGCTGAATGGCTTTAATCCTCTTGGCTCCATTGTCCTTGGAGATATGCCGTTCCTGCGCAAACTTGACATCAGCAAAACCACTGCGACAAGTGTAGATGCAAAAGGCTGTCCTCGTATTGAAAGTATCACGGCAACAGATACCAAACTCACATCTTGTGCCATTGCCCAAACATCGCCTATTGAAACGCTGACGCTTCCGGCAACAATGACTTCACTTGAACTTGTAAACCTCCCGAACTTGACATATCCAGGTGGTCTTACTCTTGCAAGCGTTGCTGGCATCAATAGATTGTGGATTGAGGGTTGTAGCCATATCGATACAGAGAACATCGTTATGGAGATTGCAAATGGTGGCTCAATTAAAGAAATCCGTATTCCTAACATCAATATGACCGCAAGTGTCAGTGTATTGAGAAAGATATACTCTATCGGTGCTATTGGTCTTGATGCTACTGGCAAGGCGTATGAGGAAAGTGGAAAATGTTCAGGCTTAATCGGTCGGTGGATATTGTCAGAACTGATTGATGACGATGATTCTGAGGGTGTCGTAGGCTTAAAATCACTCAATCAATACTTCCCGGAACTGAATGTGATTAATTCTCAATTCTCAATCGTTAGCTATACCGATACAGAAGATGATTGCGAGAATATCACTAACCTTGACAACAGCACTGGATATTTGTTTGGCAATGATTATGTGCCAAGTGGTCACTTCAAACGCCTTGATGATATGAGCCACGCTGTTAAGGGTACATACAATTCCGACACCAAGGTTATGAGTTGCGAACAAATCAGCGATGACAACTATAACTTTATGGCTGACGGCACAAGCATTGACCTTACAGACAGTTCGGGTATGGGATATGACATCTTCAAACACATTCCGAACCATTGGTACAAGGGCGTAAATGACTTCAAAAACCAGACAAAATATGGCATTCGCTCAATTTGTGCCGATGAACCAATCTCTACATCAACCAAAGTTATTCGTCATAAATTGTCAGACATTCTTGTCGAAGCAAATGCCGCTCTTGTATTGTCAAGCCAAGTTGTAGGCGAAGCTCCTGTTACTACGCTTAACTCTGCTTGCAGTGTTTATGCTATTGAAGTAAGCGGAATGAAACAAGTCCGTTGGCCAGGCATCAACAATGATACCCTTGGCTGTGTGTTTGTAGATGCAGAGGGTAATGTTATCAGCACATTCAAAATGGCTATATCTCATTCACAGTTTGACTTCATTGCTGGAGAGGATTATATCTTCACCAATGTTCCGGCAGGTGCTGACAAATTCATCTTCATTTCTCAAATCGGTTGTGATGACCAAGAAGCAATAGCCGTTGATAGTTCGTCTATTGAAGCAATTGAGCCAGATTGGGTGTTCCGCAAAGAGTTCCTTGTAGGTGTGTATGGTATGGGGCAAGACAGCCTTAACCGTGCTCGTTCAATATCCGGCACAAAGGCGGTTGTAGGAACTGGTATTTCAACAACATCTTCCGCTTGGACGTATGACAGTAAAGGTAGAGTTACTAACTTGTCTGCGCCATCGTCTTTGAACAGAACTCGTCAGGATTGCATCAATCTATGCGAAATGAGAGGTGAAGGCTTCCACGCAATATCTTACGAGCAGTCTAAGGATCTTGCCAATATCATCATGGAGTTGGTTGGCAATCGTGATATTCAAGCCGTTTGTGGTCGTGGCTGTGGTGTGGGATATACTACTGGAGGTCAGACACTCAATGGAGTAAATATAAATGCTCTTGGCAATCGCACAGAAGAAAACACAAGTTCAGGTAATGGCAACTTGATGTTTGGCATTCAAAACTTCGTTGCTTGTAACTATGAGTGGATGTCACACGTTGCTGTGAATGTCAAGTCATTTGCAGATTGGAAAGCGAAGAAATGTCCTACTGATGAAGGTAGTTACCCGACTGATGCTCGTTGGCATATCTACGATGTGCAGACAGACACGGAGCGTGTGGTTCAAGGTATCAACAACTCATCACAATCAGGCTATTGTATTGGTCGTGTCCGCTTTGGCAGATATATGGACTATGTGCCGGGTAAAGTTTCCAATGACAATTCTGCATTTAACAAGAACTACTCTGATTGTGCATACTATTCCCACAGTAGGTGCCGTGTCGTTGGTCGTGCGGGTAACAGCGCGGGTGCGTATGGCGGTCTCGTTTGCTCGAATGCGAATAACGTTTCTTCGTACTCGAACACGAGCAACGGCTCTCGGCTCACCTTCAGTGGCAAAATAGAGTTTGTCAAATAACAAAACATTTATCCCACGGCTTGCGCAAAGTAAGCCGTGGTCGCACTCAAAAACAGAAATTGTAATTAATAACAAAATAAAATAAAAGGTGGCGTGTCCCCAGTGCCGTGTCGTTGGTCGTGCGAGTAACAACGCGAATGCGAATGGCGGTCTCGTTTACTCGAATGCGAATAACGTTTCTTCGAACTCGAACACGAACAACGGCTCTCGGCTCACATTTAGTCGCAAAACGAATTGCCCCTTTGGACAACAATAATCGGAAGCACTGAAAATACCACGAGATGGCAAACTCATCTTCCGAGGGACACAAGCCTCAGCACTCCTCTCCGAAAGGAAGAAAGCTGGAAAATAACAAAAGCGCCTGAAGGCTTATGGATATTACAGAACTGCCATTTTATAGTCCAGAACCACTTGCAACAAAAACAGCAAGAACGTTCCCAATCAGCAATCTTATTGATGAAATTGCTGACGATAGGAATATATCTGATAGCTTTGATTATGTCGTAGGTCATCTTGAAAACGCAGAGCAAAGGGAACATCTTAAACCAAAGAGAAGCGAATACTGCAAACGATTAAAAGAACTCCTGTATTCCGGAATTTTCAGGATTACAAAAAAGGATTTCAGAACGCTTGAAGTAACAGACGGTCCTAAGAAACGTATTGTGCAAGCACCGACAGTATTTCATCGAATAGGCTGTCATGCGATTATGGTTCCATTTGAGCGATACACATACGCAACACTTATCAAAAACACTGCAGCAAGCATAAAAGGCAGAGGTATGCACTGGTTGCATAAAATCATTGAGGAAGACTTGATGGCAGATCCAGAAGGAATGCAATACTACTATCAGTGCGATATACTCGGATATTATGACCACATCAGCCAAGAATTGATGAAATCACAAATCAGAAAGTATGTCAACGATACCGTAGTACTTCATATGCTTGACAACTTCATCACCATACTTGGCAAAGGACTGTCAAAAGGCTTGCGCTCATCACAATGCTTTGCCAATCTTCATTTGAGCGAGATTGACCATAAGATGTGCAAGCGTGTCAGTAACCATAAGATAATTGACACAGATGCTGTTGTAGGTGTCGTTGGCAAGGGAAATGGAAAAGTTATAATTGACAATCAGGAAGTACGCTATCACTATTACCGTTATTGCGATGATATTGTGATGTTCGCATCCAACAAGAAAGAGTTGTGGCAATTAAGCCACTACCTCAAACAACTTCTATCCGAATTAGGCTTGACCATTAAACCAAGTGAAGCAGTCCGACCAATCGGCGTCGGTCTTGATTACCTCGGATATGTAACATTTGCAGATGACAGCAAGCCAAAGCGTGTCGTGTATTCACGCATCAGGAAACGTACAAAGCAAAAGTTCGCTCGCAGAATATCCAAGGTGAAATCACGGAAGCGTAGAATGTCGCTGATAGGCTCATTCTTCGGTATGGCAGCACACGCAGACTGCAAGCATCTGCTCAAAAAACTCATTACTCCAACAGAATATAAGAAACTCAAATACAAGAGAAATATGAATGATTTCGGAAATTTCAAGGTGAAGCCATCTACATTGGACGGCAAGAAGAACTTCAAAGGCAGAGTGGTTTATCCACAAGATGTAGATAGGCAAGGCGTGATTATACTTGACTTTGAACGTGATGTTATTCCTCGCAGAGAACGAGAGGAATACAGCAAGAGATTACAGACAGCCGCCATACAAGGTGTGGCAAGTGAATTTGTAGAAAAGCCAAAAAGCAAGTACGTCATAAGTCTGATACTTCATGGTGCAGTCTGCAAATTGTGGACTGGAGACAGAGAGATTTGGCAAATACTTGACCAAATGGAAGAAGAAAACGTACTACCTATGTTTGTTGGCATAAGTGTTGATTACTCCGGCAAGTACAAGAAACTTAATTTTGTTTCTGCATCTTCCCTTAATCTCCACACACCTACTGACCAAGAGTTTGAAGCTATACTAAAACGTTGTAACATCAATTTATAAGATATGGATAAAGTTTATGGAAGTCCCAAGCGACAAGATGGACTTTATAAAGTTGGTCGCAATAAATACGAGTTAATCTATGGTTTCGGCAAGGACAACGAGAATGATGAAACTGGGTGGAACTACCGCTTGCGCTTTAATCATCTTCCAACTCTTGATGAAATCAAGTCCACAATCATTGAAACCGTTGAACGAGAGTATGCCGAAAAGCTCCGTTATGGCCTTGAATGGAATGGTTTGAGGGTAGAATACACGGAGGAACGCAAAAGTGATTTGACAGGGCTTATTGTCGCCCTGCAATGTAGCCTGATACAACTTCCTATCACGCTCAACCTCGGCACAGCGCAGAATGGCGCACCTGTATTCCACGAGTTCACAACCGCTGAAGAACTTGCATCGGTAGCAGTGGCACTCAGTAACCATAAAATTTCTGTCTGTGAGCAAGAATGGAACGAGAAGTATTCAATTGATTGGTCTGTGTTTGATGTAATTAAATAATATGCTTATGGTCTATATAGTTTTAGTCGGTCTGTCTATACTGATAATTGGAGTATATCTCGGATTATATTCTCTGTATCGAGGATTGCCAACATCTATCAGCAACACCTTTTACGTTACCGAAAAGCAGTGGCTGTTTCCAATAATCCTCACGATTGCAGTAGCATTATGTGTTGTGCCGTTGTTTGATTTCACGCCGGAACCGTATAATGTACTGGCATTTGGTTTGATTGGTGGTTTGCTGTTTGTGGCGGCTGCTCCCGCATTCAAGCAAGAGTTTGAGGGCAGTGTTCATAAGTATTCTGCCATTGTTGCTGGTATTTGTGCGTTGCTGTGGCTGATACTTATGAATGGTATACCAATCCTTGCCATAGTAGGATTTATCGTAAGTGCAATAGACCGAAAGCGATGTGTATTTTGGATAGAGTTTGGCTTACTCTCAAATGTATATTACGTATTGGCTTTTTTCTCTATTTTTGCATAATTGAAATGTGAATAAATTGATTGTCAGGCGTGTCGATGTGAATCGATGCGCTTTCTCTTTTATATTGCATCAATGATAATGACTGCGTTCCTCTGAAAAATACTTGAGCAAACGCTTTGTTATTAGTACTACATTTAGTATCTTTGCATTGCCAAATAACAACCATTACCAATGAGTAAGAGAGAAAAGTTGATAGCACGATTGCTTGGTAAACCGAAAGGCTTACACTATGACGAAGCCAAGGTGTTGCTTGAATACTTCGGTTTTGAAGAAAGGAATAAGGGCAAGACTTCTGGCTCACGAGTTGAGTTTGTAAAGGGCAACAACACGATATTGCTTCACAAACCACACCCGAATGGAGAATTGAAGTCATACCAAGTTAAGCAGTTAATTGATACATTGAAAGAATTAAAACTTTTATAATTATGGGACAGTTAAGATATAAAGGATATACAGGCTCTGTTGAGTATAGTGATGAGGACAAATGCTTGTTTGGTAAAGTGCAAGGCTTGCACGGAACGCTTATTTCTTATGAGGGTACAACGATTGATGAAATCACAGCTGATTTCCATAGTGCCGTAGATTCTTACCTCGCAAGTTGTGAGGAGCGTGGTATTACTCCGGCAAAGCCTTACAGCGGTAAGTTGGTGCTTCGTATGCCGTCAGAACTTCACGGACTTGTTGCCTATGCAGCCACTGCTGCCGGAACCACCATAAACGACTTCATCAACAAGGCTGTTTCCAACGAAGTGGCACACGTTATGAAATAACTGACAGTATGCAAGTTGGCATTATATTTGCTCTATTGATAATAGGCGATATTGCCACAAAATCTAATACATTAAAGTTATGGGAATAAAACCCGGTCCAAAAAGAATTGCCAAATCAACAGGCAAACCTGACAGACGCCAAAGGGACAACAAGTCCACTCCTGGCAATGTACCTTCTCTCAAACCACACATTCACAAGAAAGGTGATTGAGATTGACGATTAATAAAAAAGCGAGGAGTACCCCTCGCTTTTTTATCTAATTAACGTGTATTCAGCAGAGAATAAACTGCAGATTAAGCAGTTGAAAAATTTAGCCAGTGCTTTTTAACGGTATAAAACTTGCGTATATGATAATTTTATCATACCTTTGCAATAGCCAATTTTGGCACAATGAAGTGCCTAAAACTGTATTTCAATATATGACTAAAAATAAGATACTGCTTTTTGAATATGCCATACATAGACTAATGGAGTGGCGCAAAGAAGTTATGCCGGGGTCTGATATTGAATCGTATTTTACAAGGCTGACCTCTTTGAAACTCATATTTCTTTTATCTGCTACTAAGGATATGCAAAATGGAGGAAAAGACTTGTTGACAGTTTTCGATAAATATTGTGCTATGCAATATGGCCCAGTAGAAGTTGATATTTATTCCGCAATAGTATATAAAAAAACATCTTTCTTTGATTTCGGCAATTATGCTTTAATAGAAAAGAAAACGCCTGATTTTTCAAGCATACCAGAAAGCCTAAAGAATCAAGTTGATCGAGGAATTGTAATTCTAAAGTCTCTTAACCCGCGTCTTATTTCTCTACGTGCATCACAACTCGTCGATATAACTCATAAATGGGCTGCTTGGCGAATCGCCATTGGCACTGCCGAACTTCTGGGTCAAGGTAGTGAAGCTATGAGTGTAGAGTCTATTCGCAGTAGCCAACCTTTTTATGAATGAATCCAAACCTACGCCTTTTATAAAAAAATGTATCGATCTTTATGAGGATAAATTTCCTGAAGATTGGATTGAAACAAAGTATAAATGGGACTCTATTGGAAATGCCATTAATGCTTCATCTCAAATTCATAAAGAGGTTACTGACTTTATAAAAATTTGTTTTGTTAATATTGCGAAATCGCTTTTACGTGGTGAATACATTGTTAATCGCAATATGTTTGAAAAAACTAAAGTCTCTTTTGAAAAATACTGGAGTAAAGAGCATTTTTGCCCACCAAGAGAAAATGAATCTCAAGATATTTTTCAACGTAGATCGGGAATATATAGGCTTTACGAATTACTTGATTCTCATCTGAATGCACTATTCAATACTTATACCACGTTTGTTACTTCTGTTGATGAAAAATTAGATTACGGCAAACATATTTACTTATTCAAGGTCGAAACTGAAGATCCGCAAATATTACTGGATTTCCATTACTTTTTACTTCTTCGTAAATTAATTATTCCACTCTGTGAAATAGAACATCATCTGGAATTTAGTGATGTCGTCAGAGAACAAGTTGCTGTTTTTATTGAACAGCTTGACAGGGCCTCACAAAAAGAAACAGATGCCGATTGCAAAACAGTTATGGAATTGGCTATGGATAAAGGCAGATTTATTCTCCGCAAATTGTTACGTCCTGGAGATGCTTTTGAGATTTTAATTAACTGTGATAAGAAGGTTATAAGTCGAGAAAGAATTATTCTTCCAGAACACTTGGCTCATTATTTCTCATATTACGAGAACATTCATGAGAATGTGCCGTATAATGAATCTGAAATGAATGCTTGTTTACAGCGCATTCATAATAAGGTTGGTTCTTTTCTCGATATGGTTCTTCTTATGGACTACTATTGTTCAACAGAAAAGTCGAGAGAACAAATTGACAATTTATTAGGGGCATTTGAAAATACGTACAATAAGTTATATCAAAAAGAGTTCAAATTCAAATTTGATAATCACTCATTGTGTACCTTACGCAATTTTGTGTATAATTGCCGACTTGCATTCTTGACCAAACAGCCAGACTTTACACTTGACAAGTTGAAGGAAGAAATGGCAAAGATTGAAGCAATTCATTCTGACACGATTGTAAATAATTTCTATCCATATAAAAAAGCAATAACATTCATCATCGCCAAAATTCAAGAAAAAGTTGAATCGAGAGATTTGAATTTTGATTATGAAGAAACGATTGCTTTGTTAGAGAAATATCTGAAAAAATTCGATGATAATATCGAATGGTGCGAGTTGCATAAGTTTTACCCTATTCAGTTGCCTTTCAAAGAATGCATCATAAAAAATGGAGTTGATTATATGATCCTCCCATCTTCTGTGACTCGGCCTATAGATTACAAGCATCTAAAAGAAGAACAATCAAACTATCATACTTGTTTAGACAATTTCAAGACATCTCTAATCTATCTGAAAGATAAAAAAGACATCCAATCTGTAAAAGAAGAGGTTAAAGGTATTGAGAAACGCTATTTAGAGATTGGTGGTATTCTCATCGGAATAGTTACTTTTTTATTTGGAACTATTAATATTTTCACCCAATCTGCTATCAGCGCTCAAGAAATGTTTAGGTCTATTCTTGGTCTTGGAATGGTACTGGTTCTATTTGCCTCTCTTTTGATTATTGTTATTGAGAATTATTGGAATACTGCAACAAATAAAGTTCGTGTTGGATTTTGCTCAGTTATCGTGGTTGTATATACTCTCTTGACAGCATGGCTTGCCTTTTCGTCTTCATATATTACCAGTAATGCTAATGTAAATGAGAGCAAAGACTCAGTCAAGAAAGAATCCATAAACCATCAAGTTATAGGGTCTCCTGTAAATACTAATAAGAATTGAATGTTAAACGATGGACGGGCATGGCGTAGGCATCCAGAATTTATTTTATCTTTTCAACTCGCAAAACGCTAATACGGAATCCTCATTTTGATTTTAACACATTGTCTTATCGGCTTGTAATGAAAGAATTCACTTTGCCGACTTAAAACACCTATCATTACCAACATAAACTTGTTCTGACTACATTGTCTCTAATGCTCAAAAGCACGAATATCAATACGCTTCACGAACATATTGATAATAAATGAATTATCGCATTGTCAATCCGCAACAAATTGCTATCTTTATATAGCAATAAATATCTATTTGACAATTAGTTACAATGACGAAAACAGAGACTGCAATACGATACTATCAACAAGGTGAGATTGGAAAGGCAATCAAAATACTCTCCAAGTTTCATGGATTTAGCAAAGATGAGCAGAGATGCCTGCAAATAGCGAGTGAATGTTATTCCGGGAATAGAGCGTTTTATGAATCTCTGGGAATTGATGTTGAAAACGTACTGTCCGAAGCCACTGCTTGTATAGAGAAAAGGTATAATCTCAACCACTAATATTGCACCTAAGATAACGAAAAAATCTGCGTAAATGATTGAAAATAAATTGACTAACCCTTTGTAAATCAAATAATTATTGCTAACTTTGATTATCCCAAATAACAAACTAATTAAAAAGAAAAAGATATGAAAGAAGTAACATTGAAACTCAAAGATATTGCGGAAGCCCTGGTGGTTTCATATGAATTCAACTCCGAAGAAGAGCAGCGCCAAACTGTTACCGCATATAAAATGATACTTAGCGAGGAAGTTTACGCAGAAGTCTGCAAACTCGCTCACAAAATTCTTGAAGCCAAGAAGTAAGTCTGCTCGTATGCAAATAAGAAAAACAGAAAATGAAACGAATGTATTATCTTGAAATCTGTGATACTGACTACATCAGCGGTGGCATTTATCCACTCTGTGTAATGACAGAGAAGCAAGCACTTAAAGAAGCCGAAAGGCGCATCAAAGAACTTTGGCGTTCCAACAAGGACAGATGTTATAACATTCAGTTCAATGTTTGCCTTGATGAAGATGCACTTGATTTGGTCTATTGCATTAGGCTATGGAAGGGAGACGTCACAGTTTATGATTATCGGACAGAGGAATTCATCAAAGATACAGCCCACGGTCGAATAGGCAAACTGCTTGATAAGATAGACGGTCAGTTGGAATGTATCAAGGACTTAAACCAACAGGTAAAGTATGAAATCAGAGAACTTCAACCCAAGTAGAACGGAGAGAGCAACAAGCACTCTCCGTTCTTGCATTACATCTGTATCTGACAAGTTAGAGCGACAAGGTGTAATGTTCAAGGGTGAGCGTAGTCTTGTTCAAGAATGTTTCATACTCACTGGCAAAGATTGCGGACTGGCTACGATGCCAATGAAACTCGTGCATCTCGCCAAGAGTTTCCCAGTTCTTCGTTTTGCTCACCTGCGCAGGCGTTGCCGCTCCATCAAAGCATTCCTCTATTGTAGGAATGTTGATGTTGTCAATAATGACATCATACTGTCTGTATGCTTCAAGGACAGCGAATGCTCTCCAATCGCATACCATAAGTTTCTGATGCTCTTTAACGGCATCATACAACTTATCAATGATTCTTGTTGCAAGCAGTGCAAGAATCTCGTAGTTAATAGTTTGTACCATATAACTGTTGTTTGGATTAAACATAGTACCGACCTATGTTGTCGGATATGGTATATTATTAGCCACTTTGAAATATCCACATTCAATTACATAAAAAGTTAAGAAACAATGATTAAGAACAATGTTCAAGAGCCAGGAATGGCAAAATTCTACTCAAAGCAGTTCGGCTTTCTCCACGCTTGTGTAAAAGACGGTCGTGCGTGGTACAATATGACAGACGTGTGCCGAACAATGAAGATAACCATCATCGAAGCAGTACGTTGGATGGAAGAAGCCAACTGCGAAGTGCGAGAATACAACGTGAAGCGTTCTAAAGTAACCTCGTGCAACCGTTTCGTAGAGAATGACGGTCTATCAACACTGTTGATTATGTGCTGTCGCACTTCTGCAAACGAATACCGCAGATGGATTGTCAGCAACGTTCTGTACTCTATGCAGAACCCTGCCCAGACACTTGCCATAGATGAACTTGATGACGCCCGTTTGGAGCGACTGACATCATCGCAAGTCCTCGAGCACTACAAGGCGGTGGCACGAGAACGTAAAGTTCCTCTAACCGCAAAAGATGCGCCCGGGACACCCATAGAACCTATTCCTCCAATTGAACCGTTAGTGCAGCCTAAGAGTATGACAATGCCTAAGACCAAACAAACGCCCAAGCAAGTTGAGAAGCCGTTTGTTCCTGCCAATGGTCATCTGCTGATAGAGGAATGGTTCAGACAGGAATTTCCGATAATGGAGTTCCTCGGTTACATTGACGGAATGATAGCCGATGTCTCCAAGTTCTGCAAAAAGTTGCCCAAGAAAGACCGTTGGCCAGTACAACACCGCATTAATGTGATGACCGTTTTCCGCAAAATGTTGCAGGCAAACGAAGCAAATGTGAGGTATGCCCCGACAGCGGCAAGGGTTGCGTGTATGAACCATAATCGTGCAATTTAGTGAAAATATGTTAAAAATAGGTCAGAGTCAACGTTTCTCACCGACCAGCAATCGACCAGACTTCCATAGTATTTAACATTTGTATGTGTCGCAAAAACGACCAAACAAAATAGAAATGTAAAAGTCTGTACTATAATCCGATACACGAATAATTGGTAAAGAAACGACCAAGAATAGACCAAGGAGTATGAACATTTAACATTCACTACTTTTTGCGCCCGTTTGCAAAACCGACCTTACCTAAAGAATAAAGAATATATATTATAATATCTCTGACGAGATATTAATAGTCAAAAGCAAGTTTTGACTCTGCAACAATCGTCTTTATTCTAAAATGATAATTTATTCAATAAATTGCATATATGATAACATTGAAAATATTTGATAAATTATAAGCAAAAAGCATTGTCAATTCAAAAATAATTGATAACTTTGTCCCAGAGAATTAAATCTCACAGCAAATAAGATAAACACCTAAACGACGAAAAGATGAAAGTAAACAATCTCGAAACAGCCTGTTGTGGCTTTCAATTAGCCCTTGGAGTTATACTGCTCCTCCTCGTTACCAGTTGGATAATCGCCCACCTGTTCAAAGGGTCATTCGGCATACTCGGCTTTGCGTTGGCAGCCACCGTCTGGTACATCATCTTCGGTCTTGCCCGTATTTCTTGGCAGGACTACAAACAAAGCAAAGAACAGAATTTAGAAAACGAAAAAGATTAAGACGTATGGATAACAACGCACTTCAACAAGTTCTTGTGGCACCATCATTTAGCAAGGCCACACAAGGTATGGTCGCAAATGACCTCGTAGCAAAAGTCGTGAATGGGGAAATTGACCCTATGCAGGCATTCATTCAGATAAAAGCCATTGCAGAAGTTTGCGACTTGTTCTTGAAAAACGAGAGCATTGTAAGCGCAACTCAAAGCGCAGTTTCACGTTACGGCAAAGATGTCCCTACATACAGTGGAGCAAAAGTAACGCTTGCTTCAACTTCCAGATATGACTACGAATCCTCGCAGGATCCAGAATACCACGCTCTGCTCGAACAGAAGGAGCAAATATCAGCAAAGATTAAGGCTCGTGAAATGTTTCTCAAAACGATAGACGACTCCATTGATGTCGTTGATAAAGAAACGGGAGCAGTCCAAACAATCTTTGCTCCGTCAAAAAAGCAAACACATACACTCCGAGTAACATTCGCCAAATAAGTATGAGTTAGTTAACCACGGCAGGCATCATACGCAAAACCAAGTGGTGGTGCTTGCCACATTGAGAGGTAGCTCAGGCAGTAGAGCGGCAGCAAGGAACAGCGGCACACATGATGACAACCAACAAGAGGTGCGGAGTTGTCGGCTCAATCCCCTCGACCGCAGGTCAATGGTGCAAATCCATTCCTCTCAACTAATTTAGAATTTATCAAAATGGAAAAGAAGCAAACGAACATTGTAAAGAAAAAAGAGTATGAGATTCTTCCACTGCGAGAAGGCTTTGAACTCCCAGTAAGGGCAAAGCGAGGTGCGATAGGTTATGACCTTACCGTGCCAGAGGACATCACAGTTCCTGCCCACTCTCGTTGCAAGATACCACTTGGCTTTGCCATCAATCTCCCGTATGGTGTCGAAGCCAAAATAGAACCTCGTAGTGGGGCTTCATTGCGCGGACTGCTCGGTAAAGGAGCGTGCAAACATAAGTCGAAACTATTCGGCGTCATACCAATCACAACAAAAAGGCTTGGCAACCGCTACTTTGATGCAGATGCACTTGTAGGCAAGATTGACCCCAACTACACTGGTGAAGTTAATGCCATTGTAAGGAACAACGATGAAGCATTCACAATCGCAGCCGGAACTCGTATCGCACAACTGACATTCTACCAAGTTGGCTCTCCATTCTTTCGAATAGTTGAAAAATTGTCTTGCAAAAGCCGTGGAGGTGGATTTGGCAGTTCTGGCATGCACCGCATATCCACCAAAGAAAAGACAGATGATCAACCAGAACCTTCTGTTGCTCCGCATGTATCTTCTGAAGAAGAAATCAACCACATAGATGTGATGTAAATTCAGGTAAAAAAGATTGGATTTATCATTTTCGTAATTGGGTTTGGGTTTGGTGTTTACCGTTGAACATTAGTGTTCAGCTAAATACCAAACCTTTATTTAAGTCAAGAACGCCTTTGTTGCTAATTTTGAAGTATTAACGAATACCCAAATATATGTTTGAAATAGTACCACTTCAAAAGATAGTCCTATTCCTCAGCGTATTCTTCTGTGTTACGATGTTGGTGGTCTCTGCAATTATGATTGACCTATGGGACGGAGTTTATACAGCAAAGGCGACAAAGAAAAGAGTCCATTCTCACAAGTTGAGAGTAACAGTGCAGAAGATGTCTGAGTATTGGCGGTTTATCGTCATCGGTTTCCTGATTGATTGTATTGGCTCAATATTCAACTGGTATGAACTGCCATTTCTCGCAATGGTGTTTAGCGCAGGACTTGTATTCGTTGAAATCAAGTCTATGTTTGAACACGCCAAGAAGCGCAAGAGCCATACTACACAACTTCAGGATATATTACAACGGATAGTTGAATGTGCAACCGAAAAAGATGCGCAGAAAGTGGTGGAGTTCATTACAAAGAATTATGACGATAACAAGAATGAAAAATAAAAAGAATTGATTATGGCAAAGATTGAAGAACTCATTCCATTCATTTTATATTATGAGACTGGTGGCGCGAAAAGTTGTGTTCAGGTAATACATGGAGTACGGACATATAATCCTTCATTGGTTTCATATGAACAGCAATTCAATGAATGTCGCAGGCATGGACTTTCAAACGACCCTGACGACAGAGGTGGTTTGACATTGTGTGGAATAACATACGCAACTTACGCCTATTATTGCAACCGCAAGAAGATAAAAGCAACAGAAGCAGGGCTACGCAATATGACGTACAAAGTTTGGTATGATGTACTCAAAACGTTGTATTGGGACAGATGGAAAGCCGACGGCATCAAAGATCAGTCAATTGCGAACTTGCTTGTTGATTGGGTGTGGGCAAGTGGTGTCACCGGTATCAAACGCCCCCAGAGATTACTTGGTGTAAGTGCTGACGGTATTGTCGGACCTAAGACATTAGAGGCGGTTAATGCTCTTGATCCCACAAAACTGTTCAGCCTACTGCATAAAGACAGATTGAAACACTTCGATGAGATTTGCCAAAAGAGTCCATCGCAGAAGAAATTCCTGAAAGGCTGGCGACGCAGAGTAAATGCGATAACGTATGGTCACTTGCTCTATCAATAAACATAACCCTGCTATGAGGAAGATTGTCGTTGTACTGATTTTAGTTGTAATGTGCTTTCTTTCATTTTTTATTGGAAGAAGGACATCACACAATATCAATTATCAAGGACGTGTGGTGGTTGATACGATTATTCATATTGATACGGTAGCATACCTCCTACCTATTCCTCGTGATAGTGTCGTTATTCGGTATGACCATATCGCTGTACCAATTGCTCCAGCCCATTGTGATAGCATAGAGCATTGTTCCGATAGTGATAACGTGTCAGTTGAAGTTACACAAGACAGTGCAACTATTCATCTGCCAATCACACAACAAATATATGAAACCGACACGTATAGAGCATATATCAGCGGATACCGCCCCAGTCTTGACAGCATATTTATAACGAACAAAATGACTGAAGTAATCGTCAAAAAGCAAGCAAAGACAAATCGGTTCAACATAGGAGTGCAAGCCGGATATGGCTTGACCCCGAAAGGCTTTCATCCGTATGTTGGATTTGGGGTGTCAATAAAAATATTTTAGATATGAGATTTTCACATCTTTTTCGTAGCAAGCGTATTAGTCTGAGAAGATTGATGCGCTTAATTTTCTACCTAAAATTGCATTAAAGATAATGCAAAAAATCTGCGTAAGTTGCTGAAAATAAATTGATTAACCCTTTGTAATTCAAATAATTATCGCTAACTTTGATTATCCAAAATAACAAACTATTCAAACGAAGAAGATGAAAAAGTTAGTAAAAGCCCAAGATATAAAAGCAATCATCAAGAAGTACAATCTTTCCGAAGATGAAGCATATGAACTTGATAACATCTGTTTCGACATCAATGCTGAAAAAGATATGGCGATGTATAGCACATCTCTGTCGTTCTATTTATCTCCATATTACACATTCAAGGAAAACAAGGAACGATATAATGCTATAGCAGCTCTGCTACATTACTTTGGAACCAAGATACAGAGAGAGGTCGGTCCATTCTTCAATAAAACCTGTCAAACGCTCGCTATGACATTAAACACGGCTCCTCGTTTGATTGAAAGAATGTTCAGAGGAATGTTCTTGGACAATGTAAGATGGAGCCACCAAATGTACTTGGCAGACCGATGCGGACTGAATACACTTGAACTTTATAAATGACATAGAAAATGAAGAATTACATCATCAATGCAAATGGAGCGAAGACTGAAGTAACTCCTAAATTCGGGAACTCATTTACACTTGAAGAACTCCAAGAATACGTTGGAGGTTACATAGAGATAATCAGACTTACCGACAAGTATCTAATGGTAGTGAACGAAGAAGGACGGCTACTCAATCTGCCATTCAATTCTGGAGCAACCGATGTCGCTCGCCATCACAAAGCAATATATCCGAATGATTTGATAGTCGGGAACGCTTTAGTAGTAGAAGAATCAATGATTGACTAAACAAAATGCAAATAAGATGAGAAATACTAAACCTACAACTTACAAGACGCTGAAAGGTTTGATGAAAGCGACAGACACAAGAATTATCACAGCTGAAATGATAGCAACAAAACATACCCGGTTTGCTGATGGCTGGTGGTACAACTTCAAGATTTCCGAGGAACTTGAAACCGAATTTTGGACGGAATGTGCCAAAGTCGTATGGAAACGACCAACAGAACGCCAAATCAACCTGTTGAAGTATGCCAAATCGTGGATGCTACAACGATTGATGTATGAGAATGGCAGATACTCATACTGCGCTGGTCAAGATTATCCGGGTGAAATTCGCTCAATCCAAAACCACATAAACAGAATGTAATATGAGTTTCCAGAAGAAATACGAAAAGATATATCAGTACATTCTTGATAGTATTGACTACGATGACTTGAAAGAGAATACAACTGATGAAGAAAAGGTAAGCAAATTCATTGACATTTTCCACTCGGAGTATGACGATGCTTATAGAAGAAAAATCTATCCAATCCTAAGTTTTCGTATCGCCAGCTACCTGCAAGGACTTCCGTCTATATGCTCTGTTGCCTATGAAAACTATTGGATAGCAGAGTTGGGAAAGCGATGGGGCTACGTTAAAGATAACGAGAGTGAATGTCGTTTTATAAACAAATGGTTTAGAATGATTGCTCTCCGCATAATTGAAATGGCTGACTACTATGACATACCTTTCTATGCTTTACCAAATGACAGAGAATTATGAAATGTGATTTCTACAAGTTTTACGTGCTTAGCCCCTATGTTTTTGGTGGGGAAATCCACAAACGCTTGGTTGATGCAAAGCGTGCATTTCTACAACATATTGTACAAGGCCATCGTGTAGGCAGTTGCATTTATGGGTATGCTACTAAAGATGAAGATGTCGCATTAACTTATACTCCATATTACTCCGATACTGAAAGTTTTGGCAGGACAACGCTCACATTAATCGGAAAAACATTCAGCAAACAAAAGAAAGACTATGCAAGGAAATAAGCAAGTAAGTATGATGAAAATTGAAGATACTCACTACGGAAAGAAAATAACCATTCCTGATTATGGCTTTAATTCAGAGTTTGTATATGAGATACGAAATGTCAAGGTTCTCAACAGTTGCTTTGACGAGCAGCACCCACTAATCAATGTTCTTGCAAGAAAAGAGAATAAGATATACAAAAAACTCATTTCACGACTACAAGAAATGGATCAAGTGTTCGCCATTCTCGCAAACGACAGGGAGTACATCAAGAAGTTTGAGAATGAAAAGAAAGTTGATTTTAACGAGTATTTCCACGACACGATTGATGAGTATATAAAGCAGATAGACAACATCAGTTTCAGGTATTCTGGACTTGCAGCAGCCAATGGATACCCATACTGCATTTAATTATCACAAATAGTAAATTTGATATTTTTAGACGATAATTATCAGTTTTTACATTTGTAAATATACTAACAAATTAGTAACTTTGTATATCCTTAAAAGGATAGTAGCAAATAAGTTTTAATAACCTAAACACAAGAAAAGATGTGTACAATTAAACTCAATGCAACGCAAGTTGCAGCCATCTATAAAGGTGGCAACGAAGAAGCCAGAAAGGCTTTGAAAGACTCTCTTGGAGAGCAGTTCTCAACAATCCTCCCAATCACAGAACGAGTAAAAACGTTTGAAGATGCAGTTGGTGAACTCGGGAATGAACACCCTCTCGTAAAGGTGTACCAATCCATCAAGTATGGATATTGTTCAGAGCTTGTTGGTAAAGACCTCCTTGCATACACCAAACTCTCAATCATCTGCGAAGCCCTCAATGAAGGCTGGCATCCGCAATTCACACTTGATGAACGACGTTGGTACCCATACTATGAACTCTTTACCAACGAAGAGATAGAAGAAATGACCGAAGAAGAAAAAAGCCGTGTCGTTGGTCGTGCGGGTGGCGTCGCGTATGCGTATGGCGGTCTCGTTTACTCGTATGCGAATAACGTTTCTTCGAACTCGTACACGAGCTACGGCTCTCGGCTCGCCTTCAAAAGTGAAGAACTTGCTGAATATGCAGGAAAAACATTCATTGACATCTACAAAGACTTCGTGATGTTTACTCCGGAACAAGTGTGCGATGCAGAAGATAACTAAGAAACGTTTCTTCGACCTGATTATAGGTGGTGCGTCTGCAAGAATAGGCGCACCACGCTATTCAGGAAACGTAGAAATAAATGATGCCGTTGTTGCAAGCCTTGCCAACGATGGCAAGGAAGAGAAATTCAGAAAAGTCATTCACCGACAATCCAATGCAATCAAGTTTGAAGATGATTCTTGGCTCTTTTTTAATAAACCAAAGAATTGTGATAGCAGAAAGGCTTATCAGTATGAAATCAATGGAGAAACGTATGTATCTCTCATAGACCATAGACCTGCGTATAACAATGCTTTTGGCACTTCAATCAGAGAACAAACGATAGCACTCATCTATTAGTTAGAGAAATGAACACGCTTAATCCATATCTTCATCAATATGCACAACGGATAGGCTACACTCCGTATTCATTGTCATATCCTGGACTTTTGGTGCAATCAAATAACAATTCTTCAAAACAAGACTTGTCAGAACTTCTGGATCAGGACACATTCTTGCGATTTGGGTATATACCATTTGTTATAGCAGAGGTCGCTTGGGATTATGCAGATACTGCAATTGACATTGCGATTTTGATGCGTTTGTCTCAGACGAAGAAGTTGTGCCGATGTATCAGAGAACTGCGTAGAGAATATCTTGGTTTCAAACGAAAGTATTTTGATTCGTCTCATCTTGATTCAGAGGAAGAAAATATGGAACTATTCATTGATGAGTTAAGTAAGTTCTTTAATACCGATTCCATTCCTACGTTGATGGATTGGTCGCATCATATCCTGATTTGGACTACGACAGCAAGATGTTGATTTCGGAAGCGTATCTCTGCAAGTTGGTATTAAAGGCTCTGTTTAAGTATATGGACTATATGACAGCGAAAGTTGAGAACATTGTTCAACACCCAATTGGGCGATTGTTGCCGACAAGTGTAAACAGACTTTCCGATATCATTCTTGAATTTGCCGGGGACAGCCCTTTGAGTTTTGGATTTATAAAAAAGCAAGATGAATTTGTTGATGAACTGGTCAATCAGATAAAATCTATCAACTTGTGTTTCAGATGATTTATTCAATTCCAACTTTGCAAATAAGATAATGTCCTAAGAAGTAAAAATCAATCCACAAACCAATTAAATATTAATAAATTAAACGATATAGTTATGGCATACTTTATAAGCACAGTCCGTTATGATAAGATTATGGAGAACGGACTAAACAAAACCGTTAATGAGCAATATCTGCTCGATGCAGTATCTTTCACAGAAGCAGAAGCACGAACAATCGAAGAACTCACACCATTCATTACCGGAGATTTTAAAATCCCCAGATTGACGAAGCCGAAAGTTTCGGAACTGTTCCTTGACGAAACCGCAGACCGGTTCTATAAGGTCAAAGTTGCATTTATCACTATTGACGAAAAGACTGCAACCGAGAAGAAGACTGCATCATTCATAATTGTGCAGGCAAACGACTTCAAGTCTGCCTATGATAAGTTTATTGAAGGTATGAAAGGAACTATGGCAGACTATGAGATAATCTCCATTAGCGAAACACCTATACTTGATTATTTCCCGGTTAAGTCCTAATAGTATGGATACTTCCTTATCAATAAATGAGATAATACTTGCGCTTCGCAATAGCGGAATGTGGAATAAGCGTAGCGACATTATGATACCAAATCTGTCGTGGGGATTGTTACCGTATGAAGCAGACTTTGTTGTCGTTACCAAAAGTGGTTATTTGACTGAAGTAGAAATCAAACGTTCTTGGTCTGATTTTCTTGCAGACTTCAAGAAAAAGCATAATCACGAAGCCGAGCAAGTGTATTATTTCTACTATTGTGTTCCAGAACAAATCGTGTCAAAGGTGAAAGAATACCTTACTGAACAAGGCTTGGAACGGGCTGTTTTGTCATATAATGAAAGAGGTGGCATTAAAAGAGAACCTTTCGGATATAATACACTTAATGGCAAGCATAGGAAATTGTTCATTGAGGAGCAACTAACCATTGCAAGATTAGGGCAACTTCGTTTTTGGAATTTGCTGGAAGCGCAATATTCACAGACAGATAAGTAGAGCAAACAATGAACTACGATATAACAATGTGTGCAAATGAGCATTGCTCCCAAAAAGTAACTTGCAATCGTTGGCTGACATATCAACACTACCAAAATGACAAAGACACGAATAAGCGTACTTATGTATCTATGAACTTATACAATAAAGAGGTTTCTGAATGTCCTTTATTATGGAGAGTGAATAAACAAGAAATACAAAATCAGTAGTAAATGAGTTCTGTAAAAATATCAATACCCAACAAATTTTCCGGAGGTATGCCATCAATTGCCGATGACAGCAAATTCACTCCTGCCGTGATTGAATATGACTACTGGATAAATAGTCAGATGTCAATTGTGAAGTATTATGGTGAATTGAAAATTAATGGTGCTTTGTATAAACTAATTGACAGCGGAGAGCCTGCGCCACAAGGTCTATGCAAACCGGATCTTGTTAGAGAAGATTGGTGTATGCTATACAAGAAACTGCATCGAGGTGTTAAGGATTACATTAAACAAGGGTTCACTCCTAAGCAAGTGAGAAAAATTCTAAAATCCAAGAAATGAATCCAAGGAGAATATCAGACGAAGAACTTGAATTGCTCGCTTTGCGGTGGGCAAGGTCGCAGCCGAGAAGATTTCTCAACAATGTAAATGTTGATTGCTTCATTGCTGGTTTCAAGTACGCACAAGAAATGTTGGTGAAAGAGTTTGGAGATTTCTTAATTGCCGAAGGACAATACTATCAATTCGCATATACCAAAGAGCGAATTGATGCTTGTGGTTTTGCTGGCATACCTTTAACAAAACGCCATTCACAAGAGTTCTCTGACGCATAAGAAATCGGACGACTATTGGAAGATGTCGGCATCAAATACAAAGAATCTCAAATTCTTCCAAAAGGTTGAAATATGAAACATCTACAACCATACATCTACGAGATTGTACATAGATTGATTAATATTCGGAAAGAGCAACGTCTTGCTCCATTCGTAGCCATTGAACCTGAAATAATCAAAATAGTTATTTCTGATGTAAAGGCTACAATTGAAGAACTGGAGCAAGACGGCTTACTCTACCATTCAGAGAACATCAATGGGATAAAGATGCTCAGAGAAAAAGAAGAACCTAAATAATCGCATCAGAAATCAGTTTTTCGATTGGCTCGTCTGATGCGACAGCATCAAATACTCGGCGTATGGCTTTGTCGGCCATACGCTTGTTTATTCTGATATAGAAGTTCAATGCTCTACGAGGATTTGACGGAGCATCGCCAATGCAGTATTCAATGATTGTATCTTTAATCATCAATTCATTTGAAAGTTGGGCAAAAGTCTTACGTGCAGAATAGAACACAAGTTTGTCAATGCCCAAGTCTGCCCTAAACTGACGTATGTAATCATCTGTTATATGCTGGATAGACTTCTTGGTCGTTCTGCCAAAGAACTGAAGATGTCCGTTTGGTGTAATGTACTTGTTAATGATTGCTCTCGCTTCCGGTTGTATCGTAAATTCCGTTTTGTCATTAGGATTGCGTCTGCTTTGTGTTTTCAGACGAATGAAACATACAGTAGGCTTTCGGAAATCTTGCACGAGAATGTCTCCGAGATTCATACCACACAAGTAAAACGAAAGCATAAAAATGTCCCTTGCGCACTCTTTCCATTTGTGCGTAATTTCCATATCCCTCAATTCTCTCAGCTTAGCAAGAGGTATAGCAAGATCTCGGGCAAGAATTAAAGGCTCTTTGTAATCATAGAAAGGTGGAATGTCATAACTTGCATATCCGTGCGTTGTGGCGAAATATGACAATCGTCTTAATACACCCATTCTTATATTAACGGTTGTGTCAGATAACCCTTGTGTCTTGAGATACTTCTTATAGCCAAAGACCATAGCAGAGTCCAGCATAGACAGTATGAAGTTGCTTCCGGCATAGTCAATGAAACGCTTTAGTCCGTCTTTGTGAAGCCGTAACGTTTGCTCCGACCACGTGTGTTGCTTTATTTTTAGATATTCTGCGTTTATTTCTTCTATGGTGCGTACAGTTGCTCTACTCATCTTATGTTTTATGATTTTCATGAGTTGAGGGCAAGTGTAAACATCAATATCCTCTACCAAATCGCAGATTGAATAGATTTTGTTTTGGAACGTGCGAAGTTGTTGATTAATGTAGGTTGCATTTGAAACATTCACCACATTTCCATTTCTTAAGTTCTTTTCTGACGGTACAGAAAAACGGGTTACAAAATAACGAGTTGCTCCATTATGAGATAAAGCAATCCGTATTGTATGAGAACCGTCTGCTCTCGTTTTGTCCTTTAGAATCGTTACTCTTAGGTTCATAATTTTGGGGGTAATAAATAGGGAATTATCTTATTTGCATATCAAATATAATGGGTAATTTTTAAGCAACAAAATCACCCCTAATAATAGAGGTGATTTTGTTTGTATTTAGTTGATGTCTTGACGATTACATCTAAAAGTAGATTTAATCGCCACCATATATGAGTGGCTTACATCATGCCGCCCATTCCACCCATGCCGCCGGCAGGCATTGCCGGAGCCGGATTTTCTTCTTTCTTCTCGGCGATTACGCATTCGGTTGTCAGGAACATACCTGCAATCGACGCTGCGTTCTCAAGAGCCACACGCGTCACCTTAGCCGGGTCGATGACTCCGCTCTCGAAGAAGTTCTCATATTTGCCGCTGCGTGCGTTGTAGCCATAGTCGCCCTTGCCGTCCTTGACGTTTTGAACGATGATGGCGCCTTCCAGACCTGCGTTGGCAACAATCTGGCGCAACGGCTCCTCGATGGCACGTTTCACAATCTGGATACCGGTGTTCTCATCGTCGTTGTCGCCGTGGAAGTTCTCAAGAGCCGCAACGCAGCGCATATATGCCACGCCACCGCCAGGAACGATGCCTTCAGCCACAGCCGCGCGTGTTGCGCTCAACGCGTCGTCTACGCGGTCTTTCTTCTCCTTCATCTCAACCTCTGATGGCGCGCCGACGTAGAGCACTGCCACGCCGCCTGCCAACTTGGCAAGACGCTCCTGAAGTTTCTCGCGGTCGTAGTCGCTTGTGGTCTTCTCAATTTGAGCCTTGATCTGTGCCACACGCTCGGCGATAAGCTCCTTGTCGCCGTTGCCGTTGACGATAGTGGTGTTTTCCTTGTCGACAGTCACCTTCTCAGCCGAGCCGAGCTCGTCTACGGTAGCCATGTCGAGCTTCAAGCCCTTGTCCTCAGAGATTACAACGCCGTGGGTAAGGATTGCGATGTCTTCGAGCATCTCTTTGCGGCGGTCGCCGAAGCCCGGAGCCTTCACTGCGCAAATCTTCAGAGAGCCGCGCAGACGGTTGACAACCAATGTTGCCAATGCCTCGCTGTCTACGTCCTCTGCGATGATGAGCAGCGGACGTCCGCTCTGTGCCACAGCCTCGAGCACTGGGAGCATATCTTTCAACGCGCTGATTTTCTTGTCGTAGAGCAGGATGTATGGGTTGTCCATCTCACACTCCATCTTCTCGGTGTTGGTCACGAAGTAAGGAGAGATATAACCGCGGTCGAACTGCATGCCTTCAACAACCTTCACTGTAGTGTCGGTGCCTTTAGCCTCCTCGATGGTGATCACGCCCTCTTTCTTCACCTTGCCCATAGCGTCGGCGATGAGCTTGCCAATTTCAGCGTCGTTGTTGGCTGAAACGCGAGCCACATTCTCAATCTTCGCCAAATCGTCGTCAACTTCTTGAGCCTGAGCCTTGATGCCTTCAACAACCTTGGCTACAGCCTTGTCGATGCCGCGCTTGAGGTCGATTGGGTTTGCGCCTGCGGCAACGTTCTTCAAGCCGACGTTGATGATAGCCTGTGCGAGCACGGTAGCGGTTGTTGTGCCGTCGCCGGCATCGTCACCGGTCTTCGACGCAACCTCCTTTACAAGCTGTGCGCCCATGTTCTGGAACTCATCCTCAAGCTCCACTGCCTTTGCAACGGTCACACCGTCCTTTGTGATGTGGGGTGCGCCAAACTTCTTGTCGACAATCACGTTGCGGCCTTTCGGGCCGAGGGTTACCTTTACGGCGTTTGCCAATTCGTCAACGCCTTTCTTCAGCTCTTCGCGAGCCTTGATATCGAATTTGATTTCTTTAGCCATGATTTTTTCGTTTTTTTGATTGTTGATAAATTGATTATCCGAGGATTGCCAAAATGTCACTCTGGCGCATCACCAGATACTTCTTGCCGTCGTATTCCAGCTCAGTGCCGGCATACTTGCCGTAAAGCACCGTGTCGCCTTCTTTTACAACCATTTCTTCATCCTTTGTGCCATTGCCTGTAGCTACTACTTTGCCCTGCAACGGTTTTTCTTTTGCTGTGTCGGGGATGATGATTCCGCCGATTGTCTTTTCTTCTGCGGCTGCCGGCTCGATGAGAACTCTGTCAGCCAAAGGTTTAATTGCCATAATCAATATCTTTTTATTTTTTGTTCCTTTTTTGCGCCGCTTTGGTCTGCGCCTTTGCGACATCAGTTTCCTTGCACATCCCGTGCCAATCCGACAACGCTGACAATTTGTCACCCTATATAATGCATGCGGACAATAAAATTTTTATATAAACTTTTGGCAGATTGTAAACTTTGTGCTTATTTAGCACCCGTAAACTAAACTCGCAGACAATGACCAAAGAGAAATTTCATATTGAGTATGACATGCGCAACACTCCAGTGGCGATGCTGTGGTCGTATATATCTACTGCATACGGACTTAAGGAATGGTTTGCCGACAACGCAAGGCAGACGGGAAAGGAAGTGGTGCTGGATTGGAACGGTGTGGAGCAGACGGTGCAGATTGTTGCCATACGCACTGACAAATTCGTGCGCTACCATTGGACGGAGGAGAACGACAAATCATACTTCGAGCTGAGAATCTCGCAGTCGGAGCTGACCGACGGGACGATGCTCACGGTGACCGACTTCGCCGAGCCCGACGATGTGGAGGAGGCGAAGGACCTTTGGAACTATCAGATTGAAACCCTGCAGCGCATCCTCGGATGCGTGTGACGGAAGATTGACAAAAAAGGCTGTGTCGTAATTAAGGTTTACGGCGCAGCCTCTTTTCATACTCTGAGATTCCAATATTTTTTTAGGCGATAGATTTCTGCGGATTTTTCCAGAATGTTGATTCTCAGCCGCCACAAAAATATATGCAAAATATCCAACGCTCTTTCTTTATTGGAGTCCTATAATAAGATGTTGAGCCATGCTCTAACATTACCTGATGGTCAAGAAAGTTGAACTGGATGCAAAAAGCACAAGATAATAAGAATGGTCTTATTGATATGAGGGATAATACAACCTATAATTCCCATATAGGGTATGAAGATAAAGAGACTGAATATATTATATATTTGCGAAATATTTTTGGTAAAGGAATTGTGCTAAAAGCAGATATAGATTCATGTCAAGAATAAAAAAGAAGAATATGATAGGAAATATTGACATACTGGTAAAAGAACTCGGCAAACTTCCTAAGGAGATAGGCTGGGTTGAGTTCAAGCATAACAACTGTGAACCGACGATGATTGGCGAGGACATAAGTGCCCTTGCCAATAGTGCCACCTTGAACGACCGTGACTATGCCTATATGGTATGGGGTGTAGATGACGGCACGCATGAGATAATCGGAACGAAAGTGCGTCTGCAACTAGAGAAGAAAGGTGAGCAGGAGTTGGAGAACTGGCTTCGTTATCTCCTTTCTAAAAATGCAGATTTTGAATTTTATAGTACAGACATAGACGGCAAGCATGTAGAATTGATTAGAATCCACAAGGCACTAAACGAGCCTGTTGCATTCCAGAAGATAGACTATATTCGTAGTGGTAGCTACACCAAGAAACTGCATGAGTTTCCTGTGTTCCGCGCTCAGTTGTGGGACAAACTGCGGCATGCCCAGTTTGAGGATGTATGTATAAAGGCAGACCAAAGATATGAAGACATCATCAGACTGCTTCAGGTGGATGCCTACTTTACGTTGTTGAAGATACCACAGCCTGCAGAAAAGGATGCTGTTACACATTATCTGATTGAGGATAGTATTATCCAGAAGCAGGACAATGGATTGTTTTCTATTACCAATCTTGGTGCTATACTATTTGCAAAGGACTTGAATGAATTTGCAAGATTGGGACGCAAGGCTATGCGTGTGGTGGAGTATAAGGGCATAAACCGACTGCTGATTCAGAAAGAGGAATCATTTATACAAGGCTATGCCGTTTGCTTTGAGAATATCGTGCGTTATGTGAATGCTTTGTTGCCAAGCAGCGAGGATGTAAATACCGTTCAACTGTCAACAACAAGCAAATTCCCCCTACCAGCTGTAAGAGAAGCCATTGCAAATAGTCTTATCCACCAAGACCTATATATAACGGGGGCTGCTCCAGTCGTGGAAATTTTTGACAATCGGATTGAAGTAACGAATCCTGGCACGCCATTGGTGGATGTGCTTCGTATTATCGATAATCCACCAAAGTCGAGAAACGAGAAACTTGCGTCTCTCATGCGACGGTTGAAGATGTGTGAGGAATTAGGTCGTGGCTGGGACAGAATGGTGCTGGCGTGTGAAGCTCAACACCTCCCAGCTCCGCGTATTGAAGTGTTTCAAGAGAATACGAAAGTGACATTATTTTCTGAAATAAGTTTTAGCAATATCTCTATGGAGGATAAACTTTGGTCATGCTATCTCCATGCTTGCCTAATGTATATACAGGGTGATGCTCTGACGAATAAGTCGTTAAGAGAAAGGTTCAATGTCAGTGAAACATCAGCAGGAAGTATTTCAAGGCTGATAAAGGAGGCGATATCTCAGGGAAAGATTAAAGCACTTGATCCTGATACGGCGAAACGATACATGAGATATATACCAATATGGGCTTAGTTTAATTTGCCGGTAATTTGCTGGAACTTGCCGAAACGAATAAAAAACGGAAATGTATTTCGATAACACATTGGTAATCAATGGTGATTGAAAACAAATTTAATTTGCCGGTAATTTGCTAAAGGAGAAAAAAGATTAGGGAACGAAGAAATGAGCATGGTGTGCTTCAACGCCAGTTGGCTGCATTATTGGAAATAGACACCCCCGATGTTCTGTAAGATTGAACGTGGAGATAGGCGAGCAAAGCGTGAACAGGTTATAAAAATAGCTGAGTACTTCCATCAGAATGAGAAAAAACAGCTTACTTTTGAGTGACGAAGTCAAGAAAAAGGGGATGCGCCTATTTTTGACACATCCCCGCGTTTATTGTCGTGAGCCGGTGATTGCCGCCTCGGCTTGCGCCAGCTTCTCGGGCGAGCCGATGTCAAACCAGCGGTATGCCGTGTCGGGGATGTAGCCCATTATTTTCAGACGGCGGCACATGTCGACATAGAACGGCGTAATCGAGAATTTATGCGCGTCGGTGTAGCCGGCAAGGGCGTCAAACACCGTCGGCGAAATCACATGCACTCCTCCGAAAGCCAGTTGGAGCTGACAGGCAGAGGGCACAAACCCTTCCGGACGCGTCTCGCCGGTGGTGACGTTCTCCCAGCCCTGCAGACGCCGGCTGGAGTCAAACACGAAGTAGCGCGACGTCGCACGCTCGGCTACAAGCACCGAGGCGTCGGCGGAATGGTGGATGTGATAGTTGTAGAAGTCGGCAAGATTGAGGTCGGTCATGATGTCGGCGTTATGCACGAGGAAAGGCTCGCCGTCGTCGAGCATAGGGCGCGCCTTCAGGATGCCTCCGCCGGTGTCGAGCAGCTCGCCGCGCTCGTCGCTCACCTGGATGTTGACCCCGAAGTTGCCGTTGTCGCGCAGAAAGTCGACAATCTGCTGCCCGAAGTGATGGATGTTGACCACAATGTCGGTGAAGCCGTATGAAATCAGATGGCGTATCACGTGCTCGAGCATCGGCCGTCCTGCCACCTCGACAAGTGCCTTCGGGCGGTTGTCGGTCAGCGGGCGCAGACGCGTGCCGAGGCCGGCTGCGAAAATCAGTGCTTTCATCCTCTTATCCTTAGAAAATTTTTGCGTTGAACGTCTGCTCGATGTTCTGCTCGCGGTGCACGAGCTCCACCTTGACGTTGAATTTCTTGTTGATATGCTCTGCCATGTGCTGCGCGCTGTAGACCGAACGGTGCTGTCCGCCGGTGCATCCGAAGCAAACCATCAGATTCGTGAATCCGCGCTCCTTGTAGCGCTTCACCGTGGCGTCGACAAGGGCATAGGCGTGGTCGAGAAACTCGAGTATCTCGCCGTCGTCCTCAAGAAACTTTATCACCTGGTCGTCGAGGCCCGTAAACGGCTTGTAGCGCTCATATTTGCCGGGGTTGTTGACGGCGCGGCAGTCAAACACGTAGCCGCCGCCGTTGCCCGACGGGTCGTTGGGGATGCCTTTCTTGTAGGCGAAACTCATCACGCGCACTGTGAGCGTGTGCTTCTGCAGGTCGTCGGTAAACTGCTTCAGGCCAACAAGCTCTTTGAGCACCTTGCAGAGGTAGGGATACTCCGGATAGGGGTTGGCAAGAAGATGCCGGAGATTGGCGATGGCAAACGGCACGCTCTGGATGAAGTGGGGCTTCTTCTCGAAGTAGCCGCGGAAACCGTAGGCGCCGAGCACCTGAAGCGTGCGGAACAGCACGAAGTGGCGCAGCTGGGCGTAGAAATAGTCGCGGTCTACGGGAGTGTATTTGCGCAGGGCGTCGATATATTCCTCCAGCAGCTCGCCGCGGAGGCTGTCGGGAAGGTTGGCCTTGGCCTGCCATAGAAACGATGCCACATCGTAGAACACCGGTCCCTTGCGGCCGCCCTGAAAGTCGATAAACCACGGCTCGCCGTCATTGATCATCACGTTGCGCGACTGGAAGTCGCGATACATGAACGTTGCCGAGGAGCTGCGCAGCAACACGTCGGCAAGGCGTTGGAAGTCGTCCTCGAGAAGGTCTTCCTGAAACTCCATGCCGGTGGCTTTGAGGAAGCAGTATTTGAAATAGTTCAAGTCCCACATTATCGAGCGGGCGTTGAACTCCGACGAAGGGTAGCATTTCGAGAAGTCAAGACCGTCGGCGCCGGCAAACTGAATGTCGGGAAGCTGGCGGATAGTCTTCGACAGTAGGGCCTTCTCCTCCTCGCTGAACACCGTGGTCTTGCGCCCTTTCTCGATGGCGTTGAAAAGCAGCGTGTCGCCAAGGTCCTGTTGCACGTATGCCATTCGGTCGTCGCTGTGGGCATAAACCTCCGGAACGGGCAGATTCTTCGACGCGAAATGCTTCGCCATGTAGAGAAACGCCTCGTTCTCCTCGATGCATGTGCCTATTACGCCTATCATCGTGCGCTCGCCCGTGAGGCGGAAATAGCGGCGGTTGGAGCCCGACGACGGAAGTTCGGTGATTCCGGCTGGCTCTACGCCTGCCACTTGCTTGTATAAATCGCTTAAGACTGTCTTGTTTGTCATAGTTCTCTGTTGTCGATTGAATTCTGTAAAGGTAGTCAAAAAACGGCAGACTATACCAATTTTTTCTCAATGAAATATTTCCACAAGGGAGCCACCATCATCGCCTGCTTGATTTCGTCGTGGTCGAGAAGCCAGCGCACCTCGTCGGCGCTGAGAAGATGCACGCTGATGTCTTCCGACGTCTCAAGATGCTGGCTGCCTACGCGCTCCACGCCTTCTGCCACGTAGCAGTGGGTCCAGTTGGTGGTGGTGCTGGGATTGCCCGAAATCACCGAGATCTTGCGCCATTCGCCGCCGCCGAATCCCGTCTCCTCATAAAGCTCGCGCTTGGCTGCCGTCAGAGGGTCCTCGCCGGGGTCTACGCAGCCTGCCACAAGCTCATAGCGTGTCTGGTCGATGCCGTGGCGGTACTGGCGTATCATCACAAACTCCCCGTCGGCGGTCACCGCGATGATGTTGACCCAGTCGGGATATTCAAGCACATAAAATTCGGGTATCTCGGTGCCGTTGGGCAGACGCACCACGTCGCGGCGTGCCGTCAGCCACGGACGACGGAACAGATATTCGCTGCTCACAAGTTCCCATTTCCTTTCGTTAATGTCTGTTTTCAGCATATTGTTGTGTCCTTTTTTTATGTCAATGTTTCTTAACGCCGCTGTAGATAATCGTGTTCGACTCCAGCATGCGGTCTTCGATATACTGCCGGTGGGGCGAAATCTGCCCCGTCAGGTATTTCTCCATCATCAGTCCGCCGATAGGCACTCCGAAGGTGGCGCCGAAGCCGGCATTCTCCACATAGACGCAGATGGCTATCTTGGGATTGTTCATCGGGGCGAAGCCCATAAACGCCGAGTGGTCGCGTCCGTGGGGGTTCTGCGCCGTGCCCGTCTTGCCACACACCTCGATGTCGCCGAACTGCGCCTGGCGGCACGTGCCGCCCACCACTGCCATGCGCATGCCCTCAGCAATGTCCTGATAGTAGTTCTTGTTGATGTGCGGAGTGTGGCGTGTGGTGTACTGCGCGGGCAGCTTGGTGCCGCTGATGCGTCTCACAACGTGGGGCGTGTAGTACCAGCCGCGGTTGGCTATCGTTGCCGACAGGTTGGCTATCTGAAGCGGAGTGGCGAGTATCTCGCCCTGTCCGATTGCCACCGAGATGACCGTGTTGGCGCTCCAGCGGTTCTCTCCGTACACTTTGTTGTAGAACTTGCTGTTGGGGATGAATCCGCGGCTCTCACCCGGAAGGTCGACGCCGAGTTTGTAGCCGAAGCCCATTTCCACAAGGTAGTTCTTCCAAATCTCGAACGCCTTGGCGGGGGTGCCGTATTTCGAACGCTTGTCGATCATCGTCTTGAAGCCCCAGCAGAAATATGCGTTGCACGACGTGCGGATGGCGGGCTTCAGCGAGATGGGCGACTCGTGGCCGTGGCAGCCCACTTTCAGACGCCCGTTGATGTAGCCGCGGTGGCAGGGAAACATCGTGCCGAGACCAACCATGCCTTCCTGCAGGAATATCAGTCCCTGGGTGGGCTTGAACTGGGAGCCGGGAGGATAGGCTGCCATTATGGCGCGGTCAAACAGCGGCTTGTAGCGGTTGTTGACAAGCTCGCGGTAGTTCTTGCCGCGGTCGCGCCCGATGAGCAGTGAGGGGTCGTAGCCGGGACTCGACACGAGGGCGAGAATCTCGCCCGTTGCCGGCTCGATGGCAACGATTGCACCGATTTTGCCCTGCATCAGCTTCTCGCCATACTCCTGAAGGTTGTAGTCGATGCTGAGTGTCAGGTCTTTGCCCGACACGGGAGCCACGTCCCTCGCTCCGTTTTCAAAGCGTCCCTGGATGCGTCCGTGGGCGTCGCGGATAAGTATTTCCTGCCCCTTCTTGCCACGCAGATACGTCTCGTAGCTCTTCTCGATGCCGAGGTCGCCGGTGTAGTCGCCGGCGCGGTAGTAGGGGTCGTTGTCGATATCGTTCTGGTTCACCTCGCGGATGTTGCCGAGGATGTTGGCGCCGCTGGTGCTGTTGTATTTGCGGAGTGTCTTTTTCTGAATGAAGAATCCGGGGAAGCGGTAGAGCTTCTCCTGAAGGCGGCCATAGTCCTCGAGCGACAGATGGCGGATAAGCACCTGCTGGGTAAACGAGGAGTAGCCGGGGTTGCGCCGAGTGTCGCGCATCTCCTCAAACTTATTGCGAAGCTCGGGAAGCGTGATTTGCAGCGTGCTGCACAGGTCGAGCGAGTCGAGGTCGTGTATCTCCTTGGGGATGACCATGACGTCGTATGCCGGCTGGTTGAACACGATGAGACGCCCCTTGCGGTCGTAGATCATACCGCGCGAGGGATAGATGGTCTTGCGCAGAAAGGCGTTGGAGTCGGCGTTTTTCTTGAATGTCTCGTCGGCCACCTGAAGATTGAACAGGCGCACAATGTAAAGCACCGAAATGACAATTATCAGTCCGGCGATGACAAATCGGCGTTTCTCCAGTTCGTACTCTCTCATTTCTTGGCGTTGACAAGCGCGTCGATGCCGAGCAGAATGACGAATGTCAGTGCGGTGCATCCTACAACGCGGTACAAAGATAGCAGAAAATCATGAAGCGTGAAAGCCTCGATGAAGGTCACCGAAAGGCAGTAGACAAACGTCATCGTCAGCAGATACTTGATGTAGGCGCCAGGTCCGAGGGTCTTCGCCGAAGGCACGGGGTCGGCAATCTCGTCGTCGTGGGTCACGTAGAGCTTCACAACCGTCTCGCGGACTGCGCCGAGAATGGTGCATGCAAGGGCATTCATGCCGGCGGTGTCGCCGAAGATGTCGATAATCAGACCGGCAAGGAAGCCGATAATCATCACCCAGTTGCGGTGGAGCGTGAGCGGAAGGCGCACGATGACGTAGATAAACACAAACGGAGTGGCGAAATTGAGGATGCTGATGTTGTTGCACACGAGCACCTGCACGATGGCAAGCAGCACAAACAACGCCAGTGTCTGGAAGATGCTTTTATTCATTGCCGGTTCCTCCTTCCTGTTCAAGTCGCTTCAGCTCGCCTGCCATCTTGCTCTTGATGGCGCGCACGGTGCCGAGGCGGGTGAAGTCGGTGGTGAGACGTATCTTCAAAGAGAAGAAATTATTGTCGGTGGCCTGCTGGTTGCTCTCTATCACGCCGACGATAAGACCCGGAGGAAACACCGCCGAGTAGCCGCTTGTGACGATGGTGTCGCCGCGGTGGAACTTCACGTGCTTCGGCATCTCCTCGAGCGTGGCGTGGTAGGGGTCGGTACCGTGCCACACCAGACTGCCGAAATAGTCGGTGTTCTTCACCTTGCACGACAGACGCATGTCGGAGTTGAGAAGCGACAGCACGCGCGAGGCATGGTCGCTGACGTTGCTCACGATGCCAACCACTCCGTTCTGGTCAACGACGCCCATCTCGGGGGCGATGCCGTCGAGGCGGCCCTTGTCGATGGTGATGAAATTCTTCGGGTGGGTGACGCTGTTGTTGATCACGTTGGCAAAGTGATATTCGTAGTTTTGTGCCACGGAGTCGGGTAGGGCGATGCCGCTGGGCTGCAGCAGCGTCTTGTATTCGCCGATTTGGCGTTTCAGGTTGATCACCTCCATCTCAAGCGTGGCGTTGCGCTCCTGAAGGTCGGAGTTGATTGAACGCAGGTTGAAGTATGATGTGACCTCGCCGGCGCCCTTGTAGACTACGGCCGACGCCCGGTTGGCGGATGTCAGAAACACATGCTGCTGGTATGGGTTCTTCTGAAACAGCATCCAACAGCTTGCCACAACAAGCAGCACAAACACAATCCACGACGAATGTCGCACAAAAAAACTAATAATATTATTCACAGTCAGTCGGTTGCGGTGAATTCACCAGTTTGCGGTCAATATACCTTGTTTATACATACAAGAAGGCGCAAACAAAATGGTTGACGCCTTCTTGGTGAATTTTTATGCCGATGGGTGAACGCTATCGGATGAGAAACGAGAACTTGTCGCGGTTCTTCAACGCGATGCCTGTGCCCTTCGCCACTGCGTGCAGAGGATCGTCGGCTACAATGAATTTGATGCCGATTTTCTCCGACAGACGCTTGTCGAGACCTCGGAGAAGCGCGCCGCCGCCCGAGATATAGATGCCGTTTCTGACAATGTCGGCATAAAGTTCGGGTGGTGTGCTCTCCAATGCGCTCAGAATAGCTGCCTCGATTTTGAGTATCGATTTCTCGATGCAGTGGGAGATTTCCTGATACGACACCGGCACTTCCATCGGAAGGGCGGTCATCTGGTTCGGACCGTGCACGATGTAGTCTTCCGGCGGGTTGTCCATCTCTGTGAGCGTCGAGCCAACGTTGATTTTTATCAGTTCGGCCATGCGCTCGCCAACCTTCATGCTGTGCGCGCGGCGCATGTGCTCCTGGATGTCCTCGGTAAGCACGTCGCCTGCCACACGGATGCTCTTGTTGGTGACGATGCCGCCAAGAGAGATTACCGCAATCTCAGTTGTGCCGCCGCCTATGTCGACAATCATATTGCCTTCAGGTGCCTCGACGTCGAGACCGATACCGAGGGCTGCTGCCATCGGCTCGTAAATCATATAAACGTCGCGGCCGCCGGCATGCTCGCTCGAATCGCGGACTGCACGGATTTCAACCTCGGTGCTGCCCGAAGGGATACACACCACGATGCGCAGCGACGGAGAGAACCAATGGTGCTTCGAGCTTACCATCTTGATAAGTCCGCGGATCATCAGCTCGGCGGCGTTGAAGTCGGCGATAACGCCGTCGCGCAGCGGGCGGATGGTGCGGATGCCCGGGTGCTCCTTTCCCTGCATCATCTTAGCCTTTTCTCCTACGGCAACAAGTTTGCCTTTGGAGTCGAGAGCCACATACGAAGGCTCGTCGACCACGATCTTGTCATTGTGGATGATGATCGTGTTTGCCGTTCCAAGGTCAACGGCTATTTCTTGTGTCAGTGAGAATATTCCCATTTTGCTGTTATTATTGTCGGTTGTTTTAATGCTTGAAGTGACGGATGCCTGTCATAACCATGGCGATGCCGTTCTTGTTGCAGAAGTCAACGGTCTCGTTGTCGCGGATTGAACCACCGGGCTGAATCACGGCTGTGATGCCTTCGTTGTGGGCGATTTCAACGCAGTCGGCAAACGGGAAGAAGGCGTCGGATGCCATAACCGCGCCGTGAAGGTCGAAGTTGAACGACTTGGCCTTCTCGATGGCTTGGCGAAGGGCGTCGACACGCGATGTCTGACCGATGCCGCTCGCAAATAGCTGCTTGCCTTTGGCGAGCACGATGGCGTTGCTCTTGCTGTGCTTCACCACCTTGTTGGCGAAGAGCAGATCTTCTGCCTGCTCGGCGGTGATGGCTTTCTCCGTGGCCTGCTTGAGGTCGGCTGTAGTCTCTTTGCGGAGGTCTTTGTCCTGACGGAGCACGCCGTTGAGAATGGAGCGGAACTGCTGTGTCGGAAGCTCGGTAGACTTTTGAAGCAGGATGATGCGGTTCTTCTTCTGCTCGAGAATGGCGAGTGCCTCTTTGGTGTACGACGGTGCGATGCAAACCTCGAAGAAGATTTTGTGCATCTCCTCGGCTGTAGCGGCGTCAATCTCGCGGTTGGCGATGAGCACTCCACCGAACGCTGACACGGGGTCGCCAGCAAGAGCGTCTTTCCACGCCTCGAGGATGGTTGGGCGAGAAGCGATGCCGCAGGCGTTGTTGTGCTTCAGGATGGCAAACGTGGTCTCGTCGAAGTCGCCGATAAGGTTCACGGCCGCGTCGATGTCGAGAAGGTTGTTGTAGGAAATCTCCTTGCCGTGAAGCTGCTCAAACATCTTGTCGAAGTCGCCGAAGAACTTGCCTGCCTGATGCGGATTCTCGCCGTAGCGCAGATGGCGCGAGCCGTTGATGGCAACGCGGAAGTCGCTGTCGCTCTCGGCGTCGAAATAGTTGAAGATGGCGCTGTCGTATGCGCTCGAAACGCCGAAGGCCTCCTTCGCGAAGAAGCGGCGGTCGGCGAGCGAGGTCACTGCGTCGCCGTTCTGCTTCAGAATCTCGCAGAGCGGCGCGTACTGATGCTTCGACGCCACAATCACCACGTCGTTGTAGTTCTTGGCGGCGGCGCGGATAAGCGAGATGCCGCCTATGTCGATTTTCTCTATGATGTCGGCTTCTGACGCTCCAGATGCCACTGTCTCTTCAAAAGGATAGAGGTCGACAATCACAAGGTCGATCTCCGGTATTTCGTATTGCTTGATTTGCTCTTGGTCGCCGGCGTTGTCGCGGCGGTTGAGAATGCCGCCAAACACCTTGGGGTGGAGTGTCTTGACGCGTCCGCCGAGAATCGAAGGGTAGCCGGTAAGGTCTTCAACCGCTTCGCATTCGTATCCCAGACCGTCGATAAATGATTTTGTCCCTCCCGTGGAAAGAAATTTCACTCCGTGATTGTGTAACAAACTTAAAAGTTCATCCAACCCGTCTTTGTGGAATACGGAGACGAGAGCCGTTTTAATTCTCTTGTTGTCAGCCATTAATGTTTTGTCAATATAATTAAACAAACCTGTCGAACGCCTTCCTGGCATTCGATTTGCAAAGATACGCAAATCAATCAACATACACTCCTAAAAATCAACATTATTTTCCCAAAAAAATGTTTTTCAGCATATTTTTGATGATTGGTGGGGGCGCGTGCTTTTTCGTATGCTCGGATTTCCGGCAGGTAATAAAGTCGACAATCTTCTTGCGGATTTACTGCTTGATTATCCAATCCGTAAAGTTGGCATCGCCTTTTACGCAGAAATTGATGCCGACTTTGACGATTTGTTTAAGCGAATTTTTATATGCGTCGGCATAGCCTTTCAAGTCGATTTGGCGAAGGGCATCATCTGCCGAGCCGTTGAATTTTATCTCCATCACATATATGCGGCTCTCGGTTTCGAGTGCGACGTCAATCCGCCCTTTGTGAGTGCGCACTTCTACCTGCATTCGGTAATTTGTCAGAATCGTGAATATTACATACAGCATCTGTTGGTAATGACCCTCGTATGCCGTGTTGTCGCAATACGGCACTGTCGACAGAAAGTCGCGCAGCAGCCGCAGCGCGCCATCCATATTGCCTTTGTTTATAAGAGCCGACATTTTGGCTATTTGCGTGTTGCCGCTTTGCGTGTCTTTCCCGAAATAATAGGGAAGAAGCGACTGATACAGGCTGGAGCGTATCTCCTTGTTGGGTATCTCAAGATGATAGACTTTGTCGTCGGTGTTGTAGCTTTTGATTGTCAGGTAGCCGCTTTGATAGAGCAATGGGGTGAGCGAGTCCATAGTTTCTGTCGGCGCGTCGAATCCTGAGCGTATAGCGTCCACTCCGTTTCCTATGTCTGATGGCTGCACATCAAATTTACGCATCATCTCGATGAGATATGTCGGGGTTCCGGATGAGAACCAATACGTGTCAAACGTCCTGTCGGCAAAACAGTTGAGCAGACTGTAAGGGTTGTAGATGTCGGCCGACGGCCATGAGAAGTGATAGCCATCGTAATAATCTTTCAGATTGGCAATGGTGCGCTCTGCAGTTTGTGCCTGGCTTGATGCCAGTTTACTGACATCGTCAATTAGTTTGGTGGTCAGCTCATTGCTCGTAATGCCGCAGATTCCGTCGTAGGCGGAATCCATGCTGATGTCTTTTATGTTGTTTAGTTCACTGAAAATGCTCAGTTGGGAGAATTTCGTGATTCCTGTGATGAATACAAACCGCAGGTAAGGGTCGCAATCCTTCAATGGGCTGTAGAAATTGCGCATCACATTGCGAAGCTCTGGCAGCTGCTCCTCCTCGTGGACCACGTCGAGCAAGGGCGCGTCGTACTCATCGATGAGAACCACGACCTTTCTGCCGGATTTCTCATAACATTTGTGAATCAAGTCGGAAAGTCGGTCGTTGGGGTCTTCTGATTCTTTTGTGAAGCCGAATTTCTGCTCGGTTCTTCGGAGCATATTGTCAAGATAGCGCTCAAGCTGGTTTTTGTCGGCATGTTTGGCAGAAGCCATGCTGAAGAGAAGCACAGGATATTCTGCCCATTCAGTTTCAAGACGTTCAATGGCCAAACCTTTAAAAAGTTGGCGTTTGCCTTCGAAATAACTTTTCATCGTGGACAAAAGCAATGACTTGCCAAACCTGCGCGGACGGCTGAGAAAAAAAGAACTGCCGCTGGTGTTTGCCAATTGGTGCACATATTCAGTCTTGTCTACGTAGACAAAACCGCCTTCTATGATTTTTTCAAAAGTTTGTATGCCTATGGGATAGAGTCTTGTTGCCATGCCGTTGTTTGTTTTGTCTCAATCACAAAGGTAACATTTATTTTTTTTGAATAGTCAAAAAAGAGAGGTAAATCAGCTTGTGTTCTGATAAATTTCACTAAATTCGTGGCAAAATAATTGGAAATATGGATTTGTTTGAATCGGAAATAAACTGGCTGAGGGAGGAACTCAACAAGCACAACTACAACTACTACGTGCTTAACAAGCCTACTGTCAGCGACAAAGAATATGACGACATGATGCGCCGCCTGCAGGATCTGGAGGCGGAGCATAAGGAGCTTTTCGACCCGCTGTCGCCGTCGCAACGCGTGGGAAGCGACCTGACGCCGGGCTTCAGGCAGGTGGCGCACGAGAGGCCGATGCTGTCGCTCTCAAACACTTACTCAATCGAGGAGGTTGAAGACTTCCTGCGGCGCGCAAAGCAGCAGCTGGGCGGTGGCTCGCTCGAGATTGTAGGGGAGATGAAGTTTGACGGTACGTCGATTTCAATAACGTATGAGCACGGCCGGCTGGTGCGTGCCGTGACGCGAGGCGACGGCGTGCATGGCGACGACGTGACGGTCAATGTGAAGACGATACGGAGCGTGCCGCTGACGCTTGCCGGCGGCGGTTGGCCCGACAAGTTTGAGGTGAGGGGCGAGATTGTGATGCCGTGGAAATCGTTTGACGCGCTCAACAAGGAGAGAGCTTTCAACGAGGAACCGCTGCTCGCAAATCCGCGCAACGCTGCTGCGGGTACGCTGAAGACGCTTAACCCGGCGGAGGTGGCGCGCCGCGGACTGGACGCTTATTTCTACTTCCTGCTGGGCGACAACCTGCCATACACCACTCACTATGAGTCGCTTCAGGCTTTGAGAAAGTGGGGCTTCAAGGTGTCGGACGCTACAGAGCTGCTGCGCGACGTCACCGAAGCGAAACGGTTTATCGACCATTGGGCGGAGGCGCGCAAGCAGCTCGAGGTGGCTACCGACGGGCTGGTGTTCAAGGTCAACAACCTTCAGCAGCAGCGTTTGCTCGGAAGCACGGCGAAGTCGCCACGGTGGGCTATCGCCTATAAATTCCAGGCGGAGAGGGAGTTGACTCGGCTTAAGTCGGTGTCGTTCGAAACCGGACGCCTCGGCACGATAACGCCTGTCGCCAACCTTGAGCCGGTGCTACTGTCAGGCACAATCGTGAAGCGCGCCTCGCTCCACAACGAGGACATCATACGCCAGCTCGACATCCACGACGGCGACTACGTATATGTGGAGAAGGGCGGCGAAATCATACCGAAAATCGTGGGTGTCGAACTCTCGCGACGCCAACCCGGAAGCCTGCCGCTGCAGTTCGTGAAGAATTGCCCGGTCTGCGGCACGCCGCTGGTGCGCAACGAGGGCGAGGCGGCATGGGTGTGTCCGAACCGCGACGGATGCCGTCCACAGATCACGGGGCGCATAGAGCATTTCGTGGGACGGCGGATGATGAACATCGACGGAATCGGAGAGGAAACTGCCGAACAGCTGTTTGCGGTGGGACTGGTGAAGAATGTGGCTGACATCTACGACCTTACCGACGACAAACTGACAATCGTGGGGCGTTGCGGCGAGCTCACGGCGCGGCGCATACTCCGCGGCATCGAGGCGTCGAAGCAAGTGCCGTTCGAACGGGTGGTGTTTGCGCTCTCGATTCCGAATGTGGGCGAGACAATGGCTAAGAAACTGGCGTTCGCTTTCGGCTCTATCGACGCGCTGATGCTCGCCACGGTCGACGACCTTGTGGCTATCGACGACGTGGGGCAGGTGATTGCCGAGAGAGTGGTGGCTTTCTTCAAGAACCCGCAGAATGCTGCAATTGTGGAGCGTCTGCGCGCTGCCGGGCTGCAGATGGGCGTGGCGAAGGAGGCGATGGAGAAAACCGACAAGCTCGCCGGAAAGACAATCGTGATAAGCGGTGTGTTCGAGCATCACTCGCGCGACGAGTACAAGGCGATGATTGAGCGCAACGGGGGCAAAAACTCCGGCTCGATTTCAAAGAAGACCGACTTCGTGTTTGCCGGCGCGAATATGGGTCCGGCGAAGCTGGAGAAAGCGCGCTCGCTCGGCATTCCGATTATCGGCGAGGATGAATTTTTAAAGATGATAGAATAAGAATATGATGCTTGGCGATACAAACAATCGTTTCTCTGCCTCTAGGGCTGTAGTGGTGCTCGCTTCTGGTCTGCTGGTCGGACTGTTTCTGGTGGCATTGCTGTCGCAGATGCTCGCTCGCATCGACGCGCTCGACGCGCTGACGCAGATGCGGCTTGCCACAACGTTGCAGAATCTGATTATGTTCATGCTCCCCGCCGTGGCGGTGGGCATTCTCTGCGGTGGCGGAACCCCGCTGCGTTTCCTGCGGCTCGACAAGGCGCCGTCGGCAATGGCGGTGGCAGGCATTGTGCTGATTTCGTTGGCGATGACGCCGGCGATGAACTGGCTTGTGGCGTGGAACGCGTCGCTGTCGCTGCCCGAGGCGATGAAGCCGGTGGAGCAATGGATGCGCGCGCAGGAGAACGCCGCGCAGGAGGCCACCGACACGCTGCTCAGCGGCTCGTCGGTGTGGGATTTGATTGCTTCGGTGGTGTGCGTCGGACTGCTGACCGGACTTGGCGAGGAGATGTTTTTCCGAGGCGCGCTGCAGCGCATCTGCTGCGACGGCATGCGGCGCCGACACTTGGCGGTGTGGACTGCCGCTTTCGTGTTCAGCACGCTCCACTTCCAGTTTTTCGGCTTTGTGCCACGTCTTGTGCTGGGTGCCTTCTTCGGCTACGCCTATCTGTGGAGCGGTTCGCTGTGGGTGCCTGTCATAGGCCATGCGCTCAACAATTCCGCTGTCGTGGCGTTTATGTGGATGGGCAACAACTCAATCGACGCAGCTGCAATGGGCGAGGCTGGGAGCCAGTCGGCAGTTGTGGCTATTGTCAGTGCGGCGGTCACCGTGGCGATGATGGTTGCTTACAAAAAAATATTGGCGAATGGAAAAAAGACGCATTGAGAACCATCCGTTCGAACCGTTTATGCCCGGCAACGCCAAAGTGCTGATGCTCGGCTCGTTCCCGCCGCCCGAACGACGGTGGTCGATGCGCTTCTATTACCCAAACCGCACCAACGACATGTGGCGCATAATGGGCATAGTGTTTTTCGGCGACAAGAACCATTTTGTGCGTCCCGGGGGCTACGACGAGCAGGCGATACGCCGTTTCGCCGCCGAGAGGGGAATCGCGATGTTTGACGCGGCGGTGCGTGTGGTGCGTCAGAAAGACAACGCTTCCGACAAATTCCTTGAAGTGGTGGAGACAATCGACCTTGACGGGTTTCTCGACCGTCTGCCTGACTGCCGCACGGTGGTGACGGCTGGTGAGAAGTCGTCGGCGATAATAGCCGCAATCAACGGCACGGCGGTGCCGAAGACGGGCGAATATGTTGAATTCACACATCGTGGCAACCTCTGCCGGCACTACCGTATGGTGTCGTCGTCGCGCGCTTATCCGCTCGCCGTGGAGAAAAAAGCGGAGAAATATGCCGAAATGTTCCGCGAGATAGGAGTTGAATGAAATTAGAGTATTAATTTTGCGGAATAATTAACAGAAAATATTGATTTATGGTTGTAGAAATATACAATTGGTTTGTAGCGATGATAAGCGACCCGTTTACGGCTTATCTGCTCATTGTAGCGCTTATGGCGGTTGAAAGCTCGTTTATCCCTTTCCCTTCTGAAATCGTTGTGCCTCCGGCTGCCTACTTCGCCGTGGCGCAAGGGCATATAAACATCTACGTGGTTGTGGCATTGGCAACGATGGGCGCGCTCATCGGCGCGTTGGTCAACTACTATCTGGCGGTGTGGCTCGGAAGGCCAATCGTCTACCGGTTCGCAAACAGCCGTTTCGGCCACATCTGCCTGATCGACGAGGCTAAAGTGGCGAATGCCGAAGCCTATTTCGACAAGCACGGGGCGGTGTCGACGTTCGTTGGACGACTGATTCCTGCTGTGCGCCAGCTCATCTCGATTCCTGCCGGTTTGGCGGGGATGAACATCGGAAAATTCGTTGTGTTCACAGCCCTCGGAGCGGGGGCGTGGAACGCGGTGCTTGCAGCTCTCGGAGCATGGCTCTCTACGTTTGTTGCGCCTGCCGACCTGCTGGCGCAGATTGAGCACTACAATTCCTATCTCTCATACGGCGGCTATGCGCTGCTTGCGGTAATCGTTGTGTTTATTGCCTATAACTTGCTTAAAAAGAAAAAATAGAAACAGATATGATAGTATCACCATCACTGCTCTCTGCCGACTTCTGCAACTTGCAGAAAGACGTGGAGATGATCAACCGAAGTGAGGCGGAATTGCTCCACCTCGACATTATGGACGGCGTTTTCGTGCCCAACATCTCTTTCGGATTCCCTGTGTTGAAAAACCTCAAAAACATCTGCGACAAGCCGCTCGACGTGCATCTGATGATTGTGGAGCCGCAGAAGTTTATCAAGGAAGTGAAGGACCTCGGCGCAACCTATATGAACGTGCATCTCGAGGCTTGCACGCATCTGTCGCGCGTGGTGCAGCAGATAAAGGAGGCTGGAATGAAAGCCGGTGTGACCATCAATCCTGCCACTCCGGTGTCGATGCTCGCCGACATTATCGACGACATCGACCTGGCTCTGATCATGTCGGTTAACCCTGGCTTCGGAGGCCAGAAATTCATCCAGAACTCGGTGAAGAAAGTGCACGAGCTGCGCGACCTGATTTCGCTGCGCGGCTCAAAGGCGCTGATTGAGGTCGACGGCGGGGTGAACGAGGAAACCGGACGGCTGCTGAAAGACGCCGGCGCCGACATCCTCGTGGCGGGCAACTACGTCTTCGGCGCGGAAAATCCGCTCGAGCGAATATCAACGCTGAAAAACCTGTAGGAAAACGCGGCGGTAATGCCGGCATCATAAAAAAAAACGGGGCGGCGCTGTAAAACAGATTACGGCGCCGCCCCGATGTCTATAGGGTGGTTCCCATGCTATTTGCTCTGCAGGGGAGTGAAATCAAAAGCGGTTACGTCAACCAGACCTTTGTCGGTCAGTTTAAGCTCGGGTATCACAGGAAGAGCCATAAACGACATTGTGATGAACGGCGACCGGAATGTGCAGCCAAGTGCGTGCGATTTGACAATAAGCGACATGTAATCATTGGCAATATCTTCTCCCGGCTTGTCCGACATCAGTCCGGCAATCGGCAGTGGCATCAAATCCGTATTCTTGCCGTTGACAACTACCACACCGCCCTTTGCTTCGATCAGCGCGTTTATCGCGGCTACAATCGATTCGTCTGACGCTCCGATGGCTACAATGTTGTGGCTGTCGTGTGCGATGGTCGCTCCGATGGCGCCTTTGCCTATGTTGAAGCCTTCGATGAATGCCGTCTGAGGTCTGCCGTTGCCATAGCGGTTGTAGACAACGATTTTCTGTATCTTGGGTGAGGAAAGCTCAGCAACGGGGACTATTTTTGTCTTAGTGAGCAGTTCGCCGTCGAACGCTTCGATTACCTTGACTTTCTCAAACCCGGTCAGGTCGACTGCGATGTCGGATTCGGTGATTTTTGCTGCTTTGAAATTGTTGGGTGTCACGGCTGGAGCGCTGATGCCTGTGGCAAGAGCTGCATTGTCGATGCCAAGCGTGCGGTCGTAAACCTTTCGGCCGTCGATGTAGGTGGCCACAACGTTAAGCGCTTCAAGATTGTCAACGGCGATGAAGTCGGCATTGTCGCCTTTGCGCATCAGACCGCAGTCAATACCATAATGCTTCACGGGATTCACGCATGCCGCTGTCAGCAGATTCCACACAGGGATGCCTTTCGCCAACCCTTGACGCACCATTCCGTCGATGTGTCCGGCAATCAGGTCGTCGGGATGCTTGTCGTCAGAGCAGAGCATCACCTTTTCAGGTGCATACGCAATCACTTGTGCAAGCGCGTCGAAGTTGCGGGCTGAACTACCTTCCCTGACTATAACCATCATTCCCTTGTCCACTCTCTCTCGCGCCTCCTCGAGGGTGGAGCATTCGTGGTCGGTGGAAATGCCTGCGGCGATATACTTGTCGAGGTTCGCTCCTGTCAGACCCGGGGCATGCCCGTCGATGGGCTTGTTGTGTTTCCGTGCGGCGGCGAGTTTCGCCATCACCTCGGCGTTTTCGTATATGACACCGGGGTAATTCATCATCTCAGCAAGAAAATGAATGTCGGGATTCTGAATCAGACGCTCGGTCGCTACCGCGTCGATCACGGCGCCTGCCGTTTCAAGATGTGACGACGGGACGCACGAGGGCAGCCCGAAGTGGAATTTCAGACGGCTTGAGGCTGCATTGTCGATCATGAAGTTGATTCCTGTCTCTCCAAGCACGTTGGTGATTTCGTGAGGGTCGGCCACAACGCCAACTGTGCCGTGAGCCACGGCGAGGCGTGCGAAATTCTCTGGGGTGAGCATTGAACTCTCAATGTGGATGTGTCCGTCGATGAAGCCGGGCAGATAGTACGGCGCGGAAGCGTCGACATCGGAAAGGCGCACAATGTCGGCTATCTTTCCGTCGGCTATCTTGATTTCTCCGGGGTAGACGGTTTGGTGCTCGATGTCGACGATGTGGCCTTGCAATGAAGACTCCACAGCATTGCTTTCATGCGCCGACAGGCAGCTCGCTGCCATCAGCAGGCACAATGCGGAGAGAATGAGAGAGATGTTGTTCTTTCTCTTGGCCCTGAAAATGTTTGTAAATTTTCTCATTTGTTGTGACGTTGTTTTTGTTATGTCATACATATTTTTCACAAAACGCGGATTGAACATAATGTGATAAGTTGCAACCACGTGAGTCATTTATATGCAAATTTACAAACAGTTGTCGATATTGGCAAAAAATGGTGCTTTTTTGCCAATATGGGTGTTGTTCAGTTGGATTTCAATCGTTGTCGTCGGAGGACTGGTTGCGTTCAGCCGTGACGGTGTGGCGCGCCAGATAGTCGGAAAACGCCTTCTTGTAGGTGTCGGAAATCGGGATATACTTCTTGCCGAACACTATGCGGTTGCGCTCGATGACGTTGATTTTCGACATCTGCACGATAAACGAGCGGTGCACGCGGATGAAGCGGTCGGCAGGCAGATGCTGCTCGATGGTCTTCATGTTCATCAGCGAAAGGATGCAGGTGGGGGAGTCCTCGGTGTAGATTTTCACGTAGTCTTTGAGTCCCTCGATGTAGAGAATCTTCGACACGTCGATTTGGATGAGTTTGTACTCGCTCTTGACGATGATGTGCTGGCTGTCGGCAACGGGCTGTGGCTGCGACGCGGCTTCCGCACGGGCTTTCAGCTCCGCCCACTGCAGCGCGCGGTTGGCTGCGGTGAGAAACTCCGGATAGCTTACGGGCTTCAGCAGATAGTCGATGGCGTTGTTGCGGAATCCGTCGAGAGCATATTTCTCGAAGGCGGTGACAAAGATGATGCGGCATTCCGGAGGAATGATTTTCGCAAACTCTATGCCGTTGAGCTCCGGCATCTGAATGTCGAGAAAAAGCAGGTCTACCTTCTTCTCCAGTACGCATTTTATTGCCTCCGAGGCGGATGCGAACGATGCCTCAAGCGACAGAAACGGTGTCTTTTCAACAAACGAGCATATCAGCCCGCGCGCGAGCGGTTCGTCGTCGACGACGCAGCATTTCAAAGTAATGTCCATAAGCGTTTGTCTATTAGTCTTTTGTTGCGTTAAGTGTTATCGATAGCTCTGCCACGTAGCGGTCGCCGATGGCGGCGGCGCTGTAGTCGTGGCTTTCGTGGTAGAGCAGCTCCAGTTGGCGCTGCAGGTTGGCAAGTCCGATGCCCGAGCCGCTTTTGTCTGACTTTTGCTTCGGAAACAGGCTGTTTTCAACGTGGCAGCAGATGCGGTTGCCGTCAAGCGTGATGCGGATGTCGATAAACGACTCCGAGCCGGCGCTCACTCCGTGCTTGAAGGCGTTTTCCACCAGAGAGATGAACATCATCGGAGCGATTTCCAAGCCGTTTGTGCCGCCGTCGTGGATGCTTACCGTCAGGCGGATGTTGTCGCTGAGACGCAACGCCATCAGGTTGATGTAGCTTCTGATGAACTGCAGCTCCTTGTCGAGCGTCACCTGCGTGCCGTCGCTTTCGTAGAGCGTGTAGCGCAGCAGCTTGCTCAGCTGGTGTATGGCGTTCTGAGCCTTCTCCGTGTCAAACGCCGTCAGCGCATAGATGTTGTTGAGCGTGTTGAACAGAAAATGGGGGTTGAGTTGGTTTTTGAGGTTGCGCAGCTCCATGTCCTTGCGCTCGGTGATTATCCGCTCGTTGAGCTTCTCTATCCTTGTCCAGCGCAAGCCCATCTTCAACGCCACGCTCAAGCCGATGGTGAGAATCAGCATCACGTAGTCGCGCGTCATCATGCTGACGATAAACAGCCCTCCGCCGTGGTGTCCGCGACGGTGTGGCGGTGGCGTAACTCCCAGCAGCTTGTCAATGACGATGTGGGAGTAGCTGCTCGCCACAACCATCAGCGCCGCAAACAGCGCCGCCACGACAAGATAGAGCCACGTGCGCTTCTTGAACAGCAGACGGTCAATGAGGATGAAGTAGTTGACGTAGAACGTGATGATGTACATCACCGTGTGGATGTAGATGTCGAAACGGCGCGGCCCGAATTTAGCTCGTTGTCCCATGGCGGCGGTGAAAATCACCTCCGGAAGGATAAACACGATGGTCAGCACGATGACGTGGGTCATCAGGCCGAGCATCGTGCTGCGCTTTGTGGATGGTATGCTATTCATATCTCAATGCTTCTATAGGGTCAAGATTCGCCGCCTTGCGCGCCGGATACCACCCGAAAAACACTCCGGTGACAGTGCACACAAGGAATGACAAAACTACAGAATAAATTTGAATTGTCACAGGCCAGTTCAATAAAAATTTCACCGACAGCGACGCTGCCGCGCCAAGCACCACGCCGATGACGCCTCCGGCTACGCTGATGATTATCGACTCGATGAGAAACTGCGTCATGATGTCGCGTCCGCGCGCGCCGATGCTCATGCGCAGGCCAATCTCGCGCGTGCGCTCGGTCACCGACACGAGCATGATGTTCATAATGCCGATGCCGCCCACGAGAAGCGAGATGCCTGCCACGCAGGCGAGCAGCAGCGTCATCATGTCGCCGGTGGAGTTGAGCATCTCGCTCAATTCCTGCTGTGAGCGGATGTCGTAGTCCTCTTCGTCCTCGCTCTTGATTTTGTGGTTGCGGTTGAGAATTTTCTCTATCTCGTCGGTAGTCTGGTCGGTGGCTGCCTCGGTAAGGGCGGAGGCAAAGATGCCTTGTATGTAGTCGATGGCGAGGATGCACTTCATCACGGTGGTGTAGGGCGCAAGCACAATGTCGTCCTGGTCCTGACCCATGCTGTTGTAGCCTTTCGACTCCAGCACACCGATGATTGTCAGCGGTATGGAGTTGAACCTGATTACACGGCCCATGGGGTTGCCTCCGTTGGGAAACAGCTTGTCGACCACCGTCTTGCCCACCACGCACACCTTGGAGGCGCGCTTGATGTCGAGGTCGGAAAACGCCATACCGTCCTTCACCTTCAGCTTGCGGATTTCAAGATAGTCGGCATTGACGCCCTCCACCTTCGACGGGTAGTTGTTGGCGCCGCAGATAAACTGTCCCTGGCTGCTTACCATCGGCAACACCGCGGCAACGAATTTTGCCTCGTCGCGGATGTTCTCGAAGTCGACGGGCTTCATAGACTGCATGTCGTCGCTGCTCTGCTGCACGCCGCCGCGCTCCATGTTGCCGGGAAAAATCATTATCATGTTGCTTCCCATCTCTGAAATCTGCTTCTTGATGCTGTCTTTCGAGCCTTGGCCGATGGCGAGCATCGTGATTACGGAAGCCACTCCGATGATGATGCCGAGCATCGTCAGAAAGCACCGCATCTTGTTGTTGTTTAACGCTTTGAGCGCTATTTTGAATAGATTTCCAATCTTCATCTTGTCAGTCGTTGATTACGGGTAGTGATTTATAGACCTCCTCAGCCGATTTGGGGTTGGGATTGCGCTCGTCGGAGATGATCTTGCCGTCGCGAAGCACGATGTTTCGGCTGCTGTAGTCGGAAAGCTCCGGGTTATGGGTCACGAAAATGATGGTGCGACCCATGCTGTGCAGCTGCTGGAACAGCGTCAGAATGCTGAACGACGTGCGCGTGTCGAGATTGCCGGTAGCCTCGTCGGCAAGAATCAGCACCGGGTCGTTGACAAGCGCGCGGGCGATTGCCACACGCTGTTGCTGTCCGCCCGACATCTGGTTCGACTTGTGCATCATGCGGTCGTGCAGCCCCACGGCGTCGAGGGCTTCCTCGGCGCGGCGTCGGCGCTCCTTGGCTCCGATTGCGGAGTTGTAGAAAAGTGGCAGCTCGACGTTCTCCACCGAAGTGGTTTTCGGCAGCAGGTTGTAGTTCTGAAACACGAATCCGATTTTGCGGTTGCGTATGTAGGCACGCTCGTTGCGGCTCATTTTCTGCACCTCCGCTCCGTCGATGAAGTAGCTTCCGGAGGTAGGGGTGTCGAGGCATCCGAGAATGTTGAGCAACGTCGACTTTCCTGAACCAGACGTGCCCATGATTGTGACAAACTCGCCCTCGTTGATTGTGAACGACACTCCGCGCAGCGCGTGGACTGTTTCTCCGCCCACAACGAAATTACGGTGGATGCCGTCGAGACGGATTATCTCTTTCATTTTTGTCCCTCCTTCTTTTTCTGTCCTGGGTGTTTGGGCGCGAACGGACTGCTTTCCTCGCTGCCGCCGGCTTGCTGCGCCGCCATGTCGGCTGAGTAGTCGACAGCCACCACGTCGCCCTTCTTGAGTCCCGACACTATCTCCACGTTGACACCGTTGTTTGTGCCGGTGGTCACAGCCACGGGATAGAGCTTGCCGCCGCGCACGGCCCACACCACCGCTTTTGCGTCTGCAGGCGCGTCCTGAGCCTTCTGTGGAAGCGACTCGTCGTCAATGTCTTTAGGTGAGAATTTCAGTGCCGAGGCGGGCACTATGAGCGCATTCTGCGACTCGGCGGTATAGATGGTGATGTTGGCGGTCAGTCCGGGAATCAGTTTGTGGTCGGCGTTGTCGGCTGAAACCACCACCTCATAGGTAATCACGTTCGACTCCTCCGTAGGGTTCAGGCGCACCTGCGTCACCTTGCCGTTGAACACATCGTCGGGGTAGGCGTCGACAGAGAACGTAACCCGTTGCCCAACTTTAACCTGACCAATGTCGGCCTCGTCGACGTCGGCTATCACCTGCATATTGTCAAGGTCGGCGATGGTGAAGATGTTGGCAACTGTCATGTTGGCAACGACTGTCTGCCCGATTTCCACCTCGCGCGATATCACGATGCCGTCGATAGGAGCGTAGATTTCAGCATAGCCGAGATTTTCCGTGGCCTTCACGCGGTCGGCCTTGCTCTTCTGATAGGCGAGGCGCGCCACGTCGTATTCGTTTCGCGACGTCTCATAGTCGTAGTCGCTTATCAGTTTTTTGTCGTGCAGCTTGCGGTCGCGCTCATAGTTTGTCTTGCGGTATTCGTAGGTGGAGCGCGCGCTCTCAAGGTTGGCGTTGGCAGCCTCCACCTCGCTCTCGAGCAAGGTCTTGTCGATTTCCGCTATCAGTTCGCCTTTCTTGACCACCGAGTTGTAGTCGGCAAACAGTTTGGTGATTTTACCCGTCACCTGCGTGCCCACATCCACCTGCGTCACGCTTTCAAGCGTTCCGGTGGCGGTTACGGTTTCGCTGATGGCACCGGCAGACACCGTTGCCGTCTCGAGTTGTATTTTGTCTTTGTCGGCACACGAGGCCAATGTCAGTGTGGCAGACAGAATCAGTGTTGATAACTTGTTGAGATTCATATTATTGCTAAAGTGATATTTGTTGTGTCTGATAGAAGTTGAGCAATCGCTTGTTGAGGATTGTGAGATATTTTGCCTGAAGCAGTTCCTGCTGCGCCGTCAGCAGCGAGGAGTGGGCGTTGAGAAGGTCGAGCGTGTTGACCAGCCCGAGCGCAAACTGCTCGTTGACCAGCTCGTCGGTCAGCGACGCGCTCGTAAGTTTCTCAGCGCAGCTCTCATACTTTGCCTGGGCGTTCTCTGCATCGATGTATACGCTCTCGATTGTCTGCGACAGCGATGTCACGGCCTCTTGATAGTCGAGGTCGGCGTTGAGTTGGGCAATCCGTGCTTTCGCAACCGCCGTCTTGTTCTTTTTCTGGTCAAGGATAGGCACACTCACCGTCACCGAAATCTGCTCGTTGAGGCGGTCTTTCAGCTGCGTGCCGAGATTTCCGCTGCCCGATGTGTTTGACGTGCCGACGCCGGCGTTGAGCACAACGGAGGGGTAGTAGCCGCCACGGGCAATGTCGATGCTGTACTGCTCTGCCTCGCCTGCCAGTTTGTAGCGTTGCAGCGCCGGCATCCATGAGCAAGCCGTCTCAAACACCGTGGTCTTGCGCGGCAGCTCGGCTGCGATTTCCGCATCGTTGAAGTCGATGCCGGCAACGTCGAAGTCGGTTGTTATGTTGAGTTCAAGAAGCGATTTCAGAGCCATTTTCGCAGAAGCCAGATTGGTCTCGGCGGCAGTGAGCGAATAGCGGTCGGTGTGCCATTGCGACTCAATCTGCGAATAGTCCACCCGCGACAGCTTGCCCGAATTCATCAGTGCCTCGGCGCGCTCCATCTGATACTTGCTCACCTCCACATTCTTGCGTGCTATGGTGATAGCCTCCTTTGCATACAGGATGTTGAGATATTTCGACAGAATCTCGATCTGAAGCGTGTAGCGCTGCTCGTCGATGCCGAGAGCTGAGATGCGCTGCTGCATTTCGTCATATTTTATCTGATTGCGGCGGATATTGCCGTTAAACACTGTCCACGAGGCGTTGAGTCCGTAGGAGCCTGAATAGACATTGGCTGTCTGGTTTTCCGACGGCGAGGCGTAGTTGATGTAGCCCTGTGTGGTGGAGAAGCCGAGCGTTGGCTGCCACTGCGCTTTCGACTGCTCAAGCGTGGCGTCGTCGCTTTGGTTGTCAAGAACAAGCCTCTGCAGACTGATATTGTTGCTGTAGGCATAGTCCAGACATTGGCTGAACGTCCATGCCGCAGCTGAGTTGTCGGACTCTGCCGCCTGCATCAACGCAGACGGACAGGCCAACAAACCAAAAACAAAAATTTTCACGTGTAATTGCATAAAACTATGTATTAATCCAATGCAAAATTACTGTCGCACAACGGCAATAAAAAACACAATAGATTAAAGCGGCTGCATCGGGGTACGCTTCATAGATTTTGATAGATGAACACTGAAAACGCGCTCTGGCGTTAACTTAAATTTACCAATCCGTAGCTTGCAAGGCGGAAAAACCCGACAAATGGTCGGGAATCGTTTGTACATTCGGTTTTTATAGTTATTTTTGCAGAAATGATAAAGAAAAAAATCATTATGCAACATATTAATGAAATACTCCAAAATTCAATAAAAAAGAATTGGGAAGAACTGGCGTTCACCGATTTTGGCGGCATGTCGTTGCAATATCGCGACGTGGCGCGGAAAGTGGCTAAACTGCATCTTCTTTTTGAACATGCGGGCATAGCGGAGGGCGACAAGATTGCCCTCTGCGGAAAAAACTGCACCCAATGGGCGGTGGCGTTTATCGCAGGAATGACCTACGGCGCGGTGCCGGTGCCTATCCTGCACGAATTCAAGGCCGACTCAATCCATCACATCCTCAACCATTCGGATGCGCGTATCCTGTTTTGCGACACAACCGTGTGGGGGCAGATCGACATCGCCAACGCTCCGAAGGTGGAGGCGGCGTTCAACATCGCCGACTACAGCCTCTTTGAGTCAAACAACGAAAAGATAATATATGCGCGCGCACACCTGAACGAGATTTTCGGTCAGCGCTATCCTGAACGCTTCACTGCCGACGACGTGGTCTACAAGACCCCCGACATGGACCGTCTGGCAATAATCAACTACACGTCGGGCTCAACTGGCTTCTCGAAAGGCGTGATGGTGCCTTACCGCGCCATCTCGTCAAACATAGCCTTCGCCCTAACCAAACTGTCGTGGCTCGGCCCGGGACATGACACAATCTGCATGCTCCCGCTGGCACACATGTTCGGCCTCTCGATCGAGATGCTGCACCCGCTGTCGAAAGGATGCCATCTGCATTTCCTCACGCGTGTGCCGTCGCCTAAAATCATCATGGACGCTTTCGCCAAGACGCATCCGCGACTGATTGTCACAGTGCCGTTGGTGCTGGAGAAAATCATCAAGACAAAAGTGTTCCCGCTGCTCGACAAGCCGGTGATGAAGCTGCTGATGACTGTGCCCTTTGTCAACGACCGTCTGCTCGGCAAAATCAAAGCCAAACTCAACGAGGCGTTCGGCGGAGAGCTGTTTGAAATCATCGTGGGCGGTGCGGCTCTCAACGCCGACGTGGAGAAATTCCTGCGCCGCATCAACTTCCCTTACACCGTGGGCTACGGAATGACGGAATGCGCGCCGCTGATTTCGTATGCCGGACACGAGGAAAACCGTCCAGGCTCCTGCGGACGTCCTACCGACAACGTGGAGATAATGGTCGACTCTCCCGACCCTGAGAATGTGGCTGGAGAGCTGCTCGTGAGAGGCGCGAACGTGATGCTCGGATACTATAAGAACCCTGAGGAGACTGAAATGGCGCTGCGCGACGGCTGGCTGCATACCGGCGACATCTGCAACGTGGACAGCGACGGATTCATATATATCCGCGGACGCAACAAAAACATGATTCTCGGCCCGTCGGGGCAGAACATATATCCAGAGGAAATCGAGCAGAAACTCAACAACCTGCCATACGTCAACGAGTCGATTGTGATTGAACGCGACGGAAAAATCATCGCTCTGGTGCATCCCGACTACGACTTGGCACAGTCGCAGGGATTGACCGACGACGACATCAAAAAGCAGATGGACGACAACATCGCGGCGCTCAACAAGGAGATTCCTGCCTACTCGCAGGTGGCCGCTGTGGAAATCCACGAGGAAGAATTCGAGAAAACACCGAAACGGTCAATACGCCGTTTCCTTTACAAATAAAAACAAGACTGATGAAACGGATAAATACGGCAATGGCAATGTTTGCCATCGGTGTGGCTGCCGCAACGGCGCAGGTCGCCACGATGAATCTGTCGGGCTCGGTGCCCGCGGAGCTGAACGGCAAAAAAATGTATATAATAAATCTCGACACGCGTGAACGCATCGACAGCGCGGAGGTGAAAAACGGCAAGCTGGTGTTTGCAACGGAGGTTGGTGCCGGGGAGGCTGTCCCTGCTGCTATTGCCGAAGGAAGCAAAAGACGGCTGAGCTTCATCCTTGAGCCGGGCACTGCGACAATAAATGACCGCGGTCAGGTGAAAGGCACACGGCTGAACAACATCGTGGAGGGTGTAGGCGATATGCTCGACAGCCTTACGGTGGACTATAAAGCCCGCCAGAAGCAAATCATGCAGTCGCAGATGAGCAACGACGAGAAAATGAAGGCCGCCGAGACGCTTTACAACGATGTGGCGCAGAAGAGCGGCGACATCCTTGTGGAAACATATAAGGCAAACAAGACAAACGCCGCGTTCCTGCAGATTGCCGACGGTATGACGGTGGCTGAGATGGACGAGCTGCTCGACGGCGCCGTGCAATGGATAAAGGAATCGAATGCGGTGGCGTCATACAAGCAAAAGGCTCTAAGCATGGAGAAAACCGCTCCCGGACAGATGTTTACCGACTTCAGCGTGAAAATGAGCAACGGCAAGACGGTGAAACTGTCTGACTACGTCGGCAAGGGCGACTATGTGGTGCTCGACTTCTTTGCAAGCTGGTGCGGTCCGTGCCGCCGTGAAATGCCTACGCTGAAGGGAATCTACGAAAAATACAACGGCAAGGGGCTGAAAGTGGTAGGCCTTGCCGTGTGGGACGAGCCTGCCGACACAAAAAAATGTGTCAAGGAGCTGGCTTTGCCATGGACAATCATCGACAACGCTCAGTCGGAGGCTACAGAAATCTATGGCGTGAGCGGAATCCCGCATATCATCGTGTTCGCTCCCGACGGAACAATCCTGGCGCGCGACTTGCGCGGCAACGACTTGGCTGCAAAGGTCGACGAACTGCTTGCAAAATAACACTATAAGACGATGGCTTATTTCTCTATAATAATACCCGTCTACAACCGTCTTGACGAGGTGCGCGACCTGCTCGACAGCCTGTCGAAACAAACCGACAAGGACTTTGAGGTGGTGCTTGTCGAAGACGGCTCGACGCTGCGGTGCGACGCTGCGGTGAAGGAGTTTGAAGACAGGGTCGACGTGAAGTACTTCTACAAGGAGAACGAGGGACGGAGCATTGCGCGCAACTACGGAATGGAGCGTGCATCGGGCGAGTATTTCCTCTTTTTTGATTCCGACTGCGTGATTCCGGAACACTACATCGCAACGTTGCGCAAGGCGTTGGAGGAGAGGCCTACAGACTGCTTCGGCGGTCCCGATGCCGCCCATTCGTCGTTCAGCGACACGCAGAAGGCAATCAACTATTCGATGACGTCATTCCTTACCACCGGAGGAATCCGCGGCGGCAAGGTGCAGCTGGAGAAATTCGTGCCGCGCACGTTCAACATGGGCTTCTCACGCCGGGTGTGGGAGAAGGTGGGCGGATTCCGCGAGATGTTTTCCGAAGACATCGACATGAGCACGCGCATACGCCAGGCTGGATTCGCGATATCGCTGATTCGCGAGGCCTACGTCTATCACAAGCGGCGCGTAAACATGCGGCTGTTCTGCCGTCAGGTCTATGTGTTCGGCATGTCGCGCATCACGCTTTATCTGCTCTATCCCGACTCGCTGAAACTTGTGCATTGGCTTCCTGCCGTGTTTGTGACAGGTGTGGCGGCCATGGCTGTGCTGGCGGCGGTTGTGTCGTGGATGTGGCTGCTGCCGCTGGTGGCATATCTGCTTGCCGTGTTCGGCTGCGCCCTTGCGATGACCAAGAGCCTTAAAATCGCCGCCCTGTCGATTGTGGCGAGCGTGGTGCAGCTCGGCGGCTACGGTTGCGGTTTCCTCAAAGCGTTCTTCACGAAAATCATTCTCCGCCGCGGACGCAACATCGAGGAAGAGATAGCCATCAGAAAAGGAAAATAAACACACACAGACATCACTGCGATGGAAACACCTTACAGGTCAAGCCGGATTGCCGACCTATCGGCGGAGGACCGTCCGAGGGAGAAGGCGTTGGCTATTGGTGTGGAGGCACTGACCACCACCGAACTTGTCGCGCTGCTGCTCGGAAGCGGCACTCCCGGCGAGTCGGTGATAAACCTGTCGCAACGCATTCTTGCCGATTCGGGCAACAGCCTTCAGGAGTTGTCGAGGCGCACCATACGCAACCTCGTGCGCTCGTTCAAGGGCGTGGGCGACGCAAAGGCGGTGACGCTGCTTGCCGCCATCGAGCTGGGCAAGCGATATGCGCAGGAGGGTCCGGTGGAGAAACCGGTGATCAATATGCCGTCGAAGGCATACGACTTGATGCTCGACAAGCTGACGGGACTCGACCATGAGGAGTTCTGGGCAATCTATCTGAACACTGCCAAACGCGTCATCACGCGTGCCAGGATAAGCCAGGGAGGGGTGGCGGCGACGGTGGTCGACGTGAAGATTGTGTTGCGCCACGCCATCGACAATCTTGCCTCTGCAATAATTCTTGTACATAACCATCCGTCAGGCTCGTTGCGCCCAAGCGCGCACGACGACGCCCTGACCGACAAACTCAAGAATGCCGCCAAGCTGATCGACGTCTGCGTGGTGGACCATATCATCTTCTCGTCAAGGGGATTCTACAGCTACAGCGACGAGGGACGGCTTTAGTCAAGGCGTTTCAGCCAATCGTAGCGAAGCATGTAGTCCGACACGGTGTGAGCCTCCTTCAGACGCTCCACCTCCTTGTCGCTTCCCGTGCCTTCCACATTCATCACCGAGCCTACGGCAACGCCCTGCTTGCGCGGGTCGAGGATGCTTTGTCCCAGACCGTGCCAGCGGTAGGCGTCGAGCTGCATGAGATTGAGTAGTGTGGGGTAGATGTCAATCTGTCCCATAAACTTGTCGTAGCGCATCCCAACGGGCGAGTTGAGCACGATAAACGGCGTGAGCTGCTTGTCTGACACCAGTCCGCGGCAGGCTGGGTTGCCGACGAGTTCCTGACGGTAGGACGCCAGTCCCTCATGGTCGCCGACAATCACCACGATGGTTTCTTTGTATTGCGGCAGCGTCTTCAGATAAGCCACGAAGTCGCCGATGGCCTTGTCGGTGTAGTGGGCGGTGGTCATATAGTCGGCGGCCTTCTCAGGGATAGACGCTGGAAACGTGATGGTGCGCAGATGGTCGGGCAGCTTGAACGGCGCATGGCCGGAGTATGTGACAAACTGCATGTAGACCGACTCGCCCGGCTTCCACACCTCGCCGCGCTCAATCTTCTCCCGGCATTGCTGGAAAAACGAGGCATCGCCGATGCGCTTGTGGGTGCCGAATGCCTCGGTCATCTTGAAGTCGTGGTAGGAGATTATGGTGTCGGTTCCGAAGCTGCGTGCCACCGCGCCCTGATTCCATGTCGACACCTTGTCGATGGTCAGCAGGTAGCTCCGGGAGTGCTTCAGCCCGCGCATCGCTTTCTGAAGTGTGTAGAATGTGTTGTCGTAGTAGAGGCTGCTGTACGTGCCGCTCATCAGCGGCAGCAGTCCGCTGCAAATCATCAGCTGCGCGTCGATTGAACGTCCTCCCTTCACCTGTGTCAGCACATTGGGCGCATAGAGCGTCGACTTCTCTTTCAGCAGTCTGTTCAGGCAAGGCGTGATTTCCTTGCCGTCGACTTTCTTCTCAAGCACCCAGCTTTCAAGCGACTCGGCGAAGACAATCAGCAGGTTGCTGCGTTTTTCAGTGACGCTGTTGGCTGGCTGGTGTTTCGGTTGCGATGCCAGCCATCTCTCAATCTCCGCCTGCTTCTCGGGCGTGATTGGCTCTGCGGCGTCGGTGATGTCATACCAGATGCATCCGAAGACCGAGAAGATAGGCGCGTCGGCAGAGCAGAGATAAGCCGATTGACGCACGGAGCGCAAAAGCCTCCTTTGCACAGATTGACGCCCGTGAGCAGCAGGGCGAAGCCTGCAAGCGGCGCTGCCCACCATTTCAGCACGGCTGTCAGCGGCTGACGCTTGGTGGTTTTGTAACGAAATGCCATGACGGCTGTTGCTATGGTGATGAGCGGCAGGACGATGTCTGCCCACCGCAGCGAGTCGGTCACACTTGCCTTGAAGTCGGCAAGATTGCCCGCCTCGAGATATGAGCTTGCCGGGATGGCGGAGTAGTAGGTGCGGAAATACATCAAATTGGCAACCAGCAGCACGTCGAGCAGAGCCATGACCACAATCTGCGCCCATCGGCAGCGCGTCAGGGCATAGACGCCTGCCAGCGCCAGCGTTGCGATGATTTTAGTTGCGTATGTCTCAAAGAAAGAGAACGATGCAAAGGTGGTGTCCATACACCAGATCACGTCGAAAGCCACAAACGTCAGAAAGATTCCGACGGCGAAGATTATGGCGGTTTTGTCCCAAAGTTGTTGTCTCATAACATGTGCTGAAAAAAAGTTTTTGCAAAAGTAGTCAGATTCTGCCTAATGTCGCTAATTTATTTCTGAGATTTTGAGGTCTGCGAAGTTCAGAAGGTTGCCAAGGAAAAGCAAAATCAAACAAGTTTGTTTTGCATTTCGCTCGCCTTGCACTATCTTTGCACAAAAATTGATAAACAGTTATTCTAATGAAGAATAAATTTAAGGAATATAATGGATTCAACCTCTCCGACGTCAATAAGGAGGTTCTGGAAAAATGGGACGCAGAACAGGTTTTTGCGGAAAGTATGAAAATCCGCGAGGGACATCCTTCGTTTGTGTTTTATGAGGGTCCGCCTTCGGCAAACGGTATGCCGGGCATCCACCACGTGATGGCACGCACCATAAAGGATTTGTTCTGCCGCTACAAGACGATGAAGGGTTTCCATGTGAAGCGCAAGGCTGGATGGGACACTCACGGTCTGCCTGTGGAGCTCGGAGTGGAGAAGTCGCTCGGCATCACCAAGGAGGACATCGGCAAGAAAATCTCTGTCGACGACTACAACATGGCTTGCCGACGCGAGGTGATGAAATACACCAAGGAATGGGAAGACCTTACCCACAAGATGGGATACTGGGTCGACACAAAAGATCCGTATATCACTTACGACAACCGCTATATGGAGTCGGTCTGGTGGCTGCTCCAGCAACTCTATAAAAAAGGATACCTCTACAAAGGCTACACAATCCAGCCTTATTCGCCGGCTGCCGGAACAGGATTGAGCTCGCACGAGCTTAACCAGCCGGGATGCTACCGCGACGTGAAGGACACAACTTGCGTGGCTCAGTTCCGCATCAAGAATCCGCGTCCGGAAATGGCTGAATGGGGTACGCCGTATTTCCTCGCATGGACCACTACTCCGTGGACATTGCCTTCAAACACGGCGCTCTGCGTGGGCCCGAAAATCGACTATCTCGCTGTGCAGTCATACAATGGATATAACGGCGAGAAAATCACGGCAATCGTGGCAAAACCGCTGCTTTACCACCACTTCAACCAGAAGGCCGAGGGGCTGGCGCTCGAAGACTATAAGCCGGGCGACAAGCTGGTGCCGTTCAAGGTGGTGGCTGAATATAAGGGTCCCGACTTGGTGGGCATGCACTATGAGCAACTGTTCCCATGGGTGAAGCCTGTGGAGATGGACGCCGACGGCAATTTCAAGAATGCAGCCGACAAGGCTTTCCGCGTAATCGCTGGCGACTACGTGACCACCGACGACGGTACGGGCATCGTGCATATCGCACCGACATTCGGTGCCGACGACGCCTTTGTGGCACGTGCGGCAGGCATCCCGTCGCTGTTCATGATCAACAAGAAGGGCGAGACGCGTCCGATGGTCGACCTTACGGGCAAATTCTATATGCTCGACGAGCTCGACGAGCGTTTCGTGGCGGAGTGTGTCGATGTCGACGTGTATAAGAACTATCAGGGGGCTTGGGTGAAGAATGCCTACGACCCGCAGTTCAACGTCGACGGAAAATATGACGACAAAGCAGCCGCTGCCGCTGAAAGTCTCGACATCCGCTTGTGTATGGAGATGAAGCAGGAGAACAAGGTGTTCAAGATTGAGAAGCACGTGCACAACTATCCTCACTGCTGGCGCACCGACAAACCTGTGCTCTACTATCCGCTCGACAGCTGGTTTATCCGCACAACGGCGTCGCGCGACCGTCTGATTGAACTCAACAACACTATAAACTGGAAGCCGCAGTCGACAGGCTCCGGACGTTTCGGCAAATGGCTTGAAAACCTTAACGACTGGAACCTCTCGCGCAGCCGCTATTGGGGCACTCCGCTGCCTATCTGGCGCACCGAAGACGGCGACGAGGAGAAGTGTATCGGCAGCGTTGAGGAGCTCTATAACGAAATTGAAAAGGCTGTGGCTGCCGGCGTGATGAAGAGCAATCCTTACAAGGACAAAGGCTTCGTCCCTGGTGTATACACGGCTGAGAACTATAATAAAATCGACCTGCACCGTCCGTATGTCGACGACATCAAGCTGGTTTCCGACAGCGGAAAGCCAATGCGTCGCGAGCTCGACTTGATCGACGTGTGGTTTGACTCGGGCTCGATGCCTTACGCTCAGATTCACTATCCGTTTGAAAACAAAGAGGCGTTTGACAAACGTGAGGTGTATCCAGCCGATTTCATCGCCGAGGGAGTGGACCAGACTCGTGGCTGGTTCTTCACCCTGCACGCCATCGCCGGAATGGTGTTTGACACGAAAGCATACAAATCGGTAATCTCTAACGGACTTGTCCTCGACAAGAACGGCAACAAGATGAGCAAGCGTCTTGGAAATGCCGTAGATCCGTTTGGCGCGATTGAAAAATATGGCACCGACCCGCTGCGTTGGTACATGATTTCAAACTCGTCGCCATGGGACAACCTGAAATTCGATACGGCTGGAGTAGAGGAGGTGAGCCGCAAATTCTTCGGCACGCTCTACAACACATATTCATTCTTCGCTCTTTATGCCAACGTCGACGGATTTGACAATTCCGCGGAACAGATTCCTGTGGAGAAACGCCCGGAAATCGACCGCTGGATCATATCTCTGCTCAACACGCTGGTTAATGAAGTGTCGGCCGACCTTGACGACTATGAGCCTACAAAGGCTGCACGCGCCATCTCGGATTTCGTGGGCGACAACCTGAGCAACTGGTATGTGCGCCTCAACCGCAAGCGTTTCTGGGGCGGCGAGATGAACGACGACAAACTGTCGGCTTATCAGACTCTGTTCACATGTCTGAAGACGGTGGCTCTGCTGATTGCTCCCGTATCGCCGTTCTTTGCCGACCGTCTGTACACCGACCTGACCGCCGCTACTACCGGCAAGTCGACATCGGTTCACTTGGCCGACTTCCCTGTTGCCGACGAAAGCGTAATTAACAAGGCGCTTGAGGAGGAGATGAAGATGGCTCAGGACATCACGTCGATGGTGCTCGCTTTGCGCCGCAAGGCCAACCTGAAAGTGCGTCAGCCGCTGGCAATGATCATGGTGCCGGTGATGAGCGAGGCGCAGAAAAACAGCGTAGAGGCAATGAGCGCGCTTATCAAGAACGAGGTCAACGTGAAGGAAATCAAGTTTGTGGGCAACGACGAGGGCGTGCTCGTGAAGAAGGTGAAACCCGACTTCAAGAAGCTCGGTCCGAAGTTTGGCAAGATAATGAAACTCCTTGCCGCGCAGATTACGGCAATGTCGCAGCACGACATTATCGAATTCGAGAAGCAGGGCAAGTTTGCGTTTACCGTTAACGGTGAAGAGGCTGTGGTTGAGCTCTCCGACGTGGAAGTGATCTCGGAGGACATCCCGGGCTGGCTTGTTGCCAACGAGGGCTCGCTCACTGTGGCGCTCGACATCACTGTCAGCGACGAGCTGCGCCGCGAGGGCATCGCCCGCGAACTCGTGAACCGCATCCAGAACATCCGCAAGAGTCAGGGATTTGAGATAACTGACAAAATCGATGTTGTGGTCACCCCGAATGCCGCCACTGATGAGGCTGTGCGCGAATATGCCGACTATATCGGCCGTCAGGTGCTCGCAGAGAGCGTCACCATCGCCGAAATCGCCGACGCCGACCGCACTACGCTCGACATGGACGAGTATCCTGATTTGTCGGCATCTGTAAAGATTCACAAATAGGGAAATAATATAACTTTTATAACTATGGCAGAAAAAACGAGATATTCAGACGCCGAGTTGCAGGAATTCAAGGAGATTATCCTTGCCAAACTCGACAAGGCATATAAAGACTATGAGCAGCTTAAGAATGAGGTGACAAACTCTGACGGTAACGACACCGCCGACACGTCGCCTACATTCAAAGTGCTGGAGGAAGGCGCAAACACTCTCAACAAAGAGGAGTCGGGACGCCTGGCTCAGCGCCAGATGAAGTTTATCCAGCATCTGAAAGCGGCTCTTGTCAGGATAGAGAACAAAACCTACGGTATTTGCCGCGAGACGGGAAAACTGATTCCCAAGGAGCGCTTGAAGGCTGTGCCTCACGCCACTCTGAGCATCGAGGGCAAACAGCAGGAAAGTTTAAAAAAGAAGTAAACTTCATTGATGCAGAAAAAGAAAATTTCTAATGGAACCTTGGCGGCAATTATAGTCCTTGCGATTATAATTGCCGACCAAGTTATTAAAATTTGGGTGAAAACGTCGTTCTGCCTCGGCGAGTCGATGCCTTTCACCAACTGGGCTGAACTGTATTTCATCGAGAACCCGGGCATGGCGTTTGGAATAGAATTGGGCGGAAAGCTGTTCCTGTCGATATTCAGAATCCTTGCGTCGGTGGCTCTCGTGTATTTTCTGTTCAAGATACGCAAGAACGAGGCATACCCGAAAAGTTTCGTGGTCTGCCTGTCGATGGTCACCGCCGGAGCCATAGGCAACGTTATCGACGGAATGTTTTATGGATTGATTTTCAGTGAGTCGACGTGGTATTCCGTTGCAACGCTTTTCCCCGAAGGCGGCGGCTACGGAACGTTTCTTCACGGCTTGGTGGTCGACATGTTCCACTTCCCCCTTGTGCAGGGCACATGGCCCGACTGGATGCCGTGGGTGGGTGGCACCGATTTCGAGTTCTTCCGTCCGGTGTTCAATCTTGCCGACGCGGCGATATCTGTGGGTATCGTGTGGCTGATACTCTTCAATTCAAAGTATTTGTCGTTCTCCGGAATCGAGAAAAGCGAAGCCGGACAACATGACGGAGATCAGGATGCAAAACAATAAGATGAGAACCTGTCTGTGCATATTGTGTGTGGCTGCAGCGGCGCTGCTGTCGTCTTGCTCCAAGACTCCCAAAGGGGTGATTCCGGAGAAAGATATGGCAGTACTGCTTGCCGACATGGCTGAAGGCGACGCCGTGGTGGAGCTGAACAGGTCTGACTATGGAAGCGATGAGTCGCGCAAGGCTTTGAAGCAGTCAATACTGATTAAAAACGGCTACACGCAAGCCGACTTCGACAAGTCGCTGATGTGGTACGGACACAATCTTGACGTCTATGGCGACGTCTACGACGATGTGGTGTCTATCCTTGAAGACCGACAGCGGGACGCACGCAACGAGGCAAAGAAGGTTGGAGAGAGGCTTGTGGCGGCTGGCGACAGCGTTGACGTGTGGCAGCAGTCGCACTCTTTGCTCTTCGACAGGCGTCAGTGCGGCGGTCTGGTGCAGCTGGCTTTCTCTTATCCCGCCGACAGCGAGATGCGCACAGGCGACCGCTACGAATGGCGGATGCAGATGGTCAACGCGAAAAACGCCGCAACGCTGTTTGTAGGAGTGGACTATGCCGACGGCTCTTCTGAATTTCAGTCGCAGAGTCTGATGCCGGAAGAAACGGCATCGATTGTGCTGCAGACCGACTCCACGCGCACCACAAAGCGTGTATACGGATATATGAACTACAAAATGGTGATGGAGAACGCTGTCTTTGTCGACAAAATCTCGCTTTCGCGCTCGCGCCTGCGTCAGGACATCTACAACGCCCATCCATATCAGCGCGGGCTGCGCAACTGACAAGATGCGTTTCCTTGCGCCATATACGGTCTATGAAGGTGCGGTCTGTCGGCTGCACCTTTTTGACATAAGCTCCGACGGCAGCGTCAACCACCGTGCTGTCGAGGAGGAGACCGCCTACACTCTCTATGTGCAGGGCATCGCTGTTGTGGCGGCGGCTGGCATCGACACCGCGCTCATCTCGGAGAGAATAAGAGAGATGGAAGGGCAGGGTGTGCCGTTGGCTGAAATCAGCCGTGCCATTGCCGGAATGAACCTGCCCGCAGGCACCGATGTCTATGTGGCCACATTCCCGTTTCAAACTCTGCAGCGGATTGGCTGAGGCGTGGCAAACCGCAAAAAAACGGATAATTTAGAGCCGAAAAGAAGGAAAGATAGATTTTCTGATAAAAAACTTCGGAAGATTATTGCTATTTTCAATGAATTGCCGTACCTTTGCAACACTTTTGAAAAAGATGGTCCGGTAGCTCAGCTGGATAGAGCAACAGCCTTCTAAGCTGTGGGTCCTGCGTTCGAATCGCAGCCGGATCACAAAAAAATCCATCGGAAGAAATTCTGATGGATTTTTTTGTATTGTAGATGGTGGTGTGACTTATCTCAGCTGCCCGCGTGAAGATTTGCGTATCATAGACTTGCCCGGGACAAGATAAATCTCCAACCGGCGGTTCTTCTCGCGGTTGTCGACAGAATTGTTGGGGGTGTTTGGCAGCGGGTCGTCGGCGCCCATTGCGTAGGGAATCACATAGTCGCTGCATGCGGCATTGTCCTTTATCCAGTCGAACACGGCCGACACGCGCACCGTGGTGAGGTGGTTGGTGTATGCCTCTGAGCCGGTGTTGTCGCTGTGCATCAGCAGTAGCATCCTGTACATGTCGGGCTCTTTAAGGTATTCCATATATGGGCGCAGCACTTTTGCCGCCGTTGGGCGCAGTGTGGTGTCGTTTGGCAGAAACAGGTCGTTGGCGGCGACAGTGGCTATAATCACCTCTCCGTTGCGTGTCGTCTCGATGTTTTGCCCTGACGACAATAGTTTTTTTGCCTGTATCTGCTGGTATTCGCGTATTTTAGCGCGTTGGTTGCCCAGTTTCGGAAGAGCCTTGTTTTCCTCAAACGACAGGTCGTAGAGCTCAGTGACCGATTTGTCGTCGATTTTTTCGCTTTCAGACTGTGTTGTTGTTGTTGTGCCGCTCTTTTCGGGATTGGCTTTTTCTTCTTTCTTTTCCTTGTCGGGAGTGCTGTCGTCCTTCTTTTTGTCGTCGCTGAAGAATTCCTTCACAGCATTCGCAGAGCGTTTGAAGAAATTGTCCTTGGCATAAGCCGGCGCTATTGAAATCGAGATTGCGACAAAGCCAGCCGCAAGAGAATATAATATGTTTTTTGCACGCATAAATGTCTTAGAAATCGTTAAGCGAATCTTCGTAAAGGTTTTCCAATCCAATGATTTCCAACACTTCGCTTTCTGTCAGGCCGCAGCCTGTGCTTTCGATTATGGCGCTGGCCATTTTGCGTTCGTCTACGTCTGAGTCGAAGTCTGACAAGTCGAGCAGGCCGTTGTCGTCATAGTAGTCGTAGGCGGCATCGACAATATCGAGGATGTCGTCGTCTGACAGCCGTGAAGCCACGTCTTCCGACAGCCGCTCTCTAATAAACTTTACAGCGGCGTCTTCCGAGAACTCTTGAAAGTCATTTTTATCGGACATGGAGATTCTGTTTTTTGTATATTTCTCGCTAAGATACAGATTCTCTCTGTTAAATCAAAAAAGATAAACAGTATATTTGATTAATTAGCAAAATTTAGAAGGCATTCCGCTGCGCGGGGTCATAAATCGAGGATGCCTTCGGGCAAATCCATCTCGATTGTTTTTCCTTGCTCGTCGATTTCCGTGATGAAATCCTCCGAAATGGGGATATAGACAGTTTTGCCCTCGTTTTCCACCACAAACAATGCGTTTTCCGTGGAGTCGTCCACGTCGGTTATTGTGCCGATAGTGTTTCCGTCGGTGTCTGTGATTGTGAAGCCGATGAAAAAGTCGCAGTACACCTCATCCTGCTCCGGCATTTCTTCGGCGAGAGCGTAGATGGGGCAGTTGACGAGGCGTTTAGCCTGCGTCTCGTTGCTGATGCCGTCGATTTTCAGCAGCAGAGTGTCGTTGTTCTTCGGGCGTATGCCGTTGACAAAGAACGGCACGAAAATGCCGTCCATCGGCGACACCAGAGCCGACAGCTCGCCGACGGCCATCGTGTCGCAGTCGAAAGTGGCGGAAATCTCGCCGTTGATGCCGTGCGCCTTGTTGTAGCGTCCGATTTCGATAAGTTGGTCGGCGGTGATCATCGTTTATTTGCGCTTTTTCGATTTTTTATTGTTTGAGGCTGGTTTTTCGGGAACCATATCCTTGAAGTCGCGCAGTTTGTGTTCCTCTGGGTTCAGCACAATCTTTCCGCGCGAATAGAGGGCGAGGTCTTTGAATATCTTTTCATCGTCGACACCGTCGATGTTTGACTGTACCATGAGCTTCTTCATCTGGTTTGCAATGAGCAGAGCCAGCTGTGTGCGCTCCTCGCCCTCGGGCATGTCCTGGGCGATGTCAATCAGATTCTCGACGATTTTGCCATAGTGGCGGAAGCGTATCGGCGTCAGTTTGTAAGGAATCTTCTCCGGCTTGGAGTGCAGATTCTCGGGCTTGATCACCTCGCACGGATAGTCGATGTCGAGACGGAAGTCTGACATTATGGCGAGTTGGTTCCACAGCATCTTGTTGAAGTCGTCAACGCCCGCCTGGGCAGCAAACAGATTGCTCATTATCGCCACGATGGCAGACGCGCACCGGTTGCGCTCGTCACGGTTCTCGATGGTGAGGCAATAGTCGACCATCTGCTGTACGTTGCGGCCATATTCTGGCAGCACCAGTTTCTCTTTCTGTGTGTTGTATTCTAACATAATTATTTCGTTGGTTGACAGCCAAGAACGTTTTTCTTTGGCGTTGTGGTGTGGAACTTCTTGATGTAGTTTGGCGTAGAGTATGCAAGGTCGAGAAAATCATTCTCGCGGAATGCCTTTTCCGAGAGGGCAATCATGTCGGCTGCATTGGGACGTATGCCGAGAGTGAACTCCGCGTTCTGGCTCTTTATCAAGTCGGAAGCCTTGTCGGCGCCGTTGCCCATGAAGTGCAGCTTGCGCGACTCCAGCAGGTCGGCAAACGAATTCTCGTCGAGAATCATCGCCTGGTTTGGCATAACCTCGTTGAGGGCAAGGTCGTAGACCGCTGTGAACACCTCCATGCGCCGCGCGTCGATCATCGGCACGAAATAGTCGTCGGGACCGATGTTTTTTGAGAACATTACAGCCACGCTCAGCAGTTTCAGGGTGTTTACGCCAATCAGCGGAATGTCGAGACCGAAGCACAGGCCTTTCGCTTCCGACAAGCCGATGCGCAGACCCGTGTAGGAACCAGGGCCTATGCTCACGGCGACGGCGTCAAGCTTCATCTCGCACATCTTTGCGTAGTCGAGGGCGTTTTTTACGAAGCCGCCAAGCACGGTGGCATGGTTGCGTCCTTTGTAGTCAGCGTCGTGAAATTTCATCTCACCGTCGTGCGACAGGCAGACGGAGCAAACGTCGGTAGACGTCTCAATATTTAATATCGTTGCCATTTGGATTCTTGTTTTTTGCTAAAAGCATTGCAAAGTTACTATCTTTTATGCGAAAAAGAATAATTTTTCGACATATTCGGGGAGATTAGTCCGTATATGTAAGCGATTTTAATTAATTTTGCAGAAGAATTAAACCAATTCCCTACTCAATAAATATGATTAGTTTCTTCAAAAATGTGTCGGGTTCGATTATCGCAGTTGATACCGACCACAAGCTGGAAAACAGCGAAATTGAAAAATTAAAATGGTTGTTCAACGACGCCCAGCTGCTTGACGCCTCTACGGTGGAAGGCAAGTTTGTGGGACCGCGCCGGGAGATGATAACTCCTTGGAGTACGAACGCGGTGGAAATAACCCAGAACATGGGTCTTTCCGGAGTTAAACGCATTGAAGAGTTTTTCCCGACAACAGCAAAAAATCCAACCTACGACAAGATGCTTCAGCGCCTTTATGAGAATCTCGGCGCCGACATCTTTGAAATTCTCAAAAAACCGGATGAGATTGTTTACATCTCCGACATCGAGGCATACAACGAGCAAGAAGGCTTGGCGCTCAATCCGGAAGAGGTGGATTACCTGAAGTCGTTGAGCGCAAAGCTCAACCGTCCGCTGACCGACAGCGAGGTGTTCGGTTTCTCTCAGGTCAACTCTGAGCACTGCCGTCATAAAATCTTCAACGGCGTGTTTGTAATCGACGGCGAGGAGAAACCGTCTTCTCTTTTTAAGCTCATTAAAAAGACATCGCAGGAAAATCCGAATAAGCTTGTGTCAGCATATAAAGACAACGTGGCTTTTGTAGAAGGTCCGGTGATAGAGCAGTTTGCTCCGAAAAATCCGCAAGGCCCCGACTTCTTCCAAATCAAGGACGTTGAAACAGTAATCTCGTTGAAGGCGGAAACCCACAACTTCCCGACGACCGTAGAGCCGTTCAACGGCGCGGCTACAGGAACGGGAGGTGAAATCCGTGACCGCCTCGGAGGAGGAAAGGCGAGTCTGCCGATAGCCGGAACGGCGGTCTATATGACCTCGTATCCGCGCACGGAGGAAAACCGTGTGTGGGAGGCTTCGGCGATGGCGCCGCGCAAATGGCTTTACCAAACGCCTGAGGAAATCCTTATCAAGGCATCAAACGGAGCGTCCGACTTCGGAAACAAATTCGGACAGCCGCTGATTTGCGGTTCTGTGCTCACGTTCGAGCATAAGGAAAACGGAGAGGAATTTGCCTACGACAAAGTGATTATGCTTGCCGGTGGCGTGGGATTCGCAGCAAAGCGCGATGCCCTGAAGGGCGAGCCTAAGCCTCACGAAAGCGTGGTGCTGATGGGCGGCGACAACTATCGTATCGGTATGGGCGGCGGCGCCGTGTCGTCGGTCAACACCGGACAATACGACAACTCTATCGAGCTCAACGCCGTGCAGCGCGCCAATCCGGAGATGCAGAAGCGTGTGTCAAACGTAATCCGTGCGCTTGCCGAGTCTGACAACAATCCGATTGTGTCAATCCACGACCACGGTGCCGGCGGACACTTGAACGCTTTGTCGGAACTCGTTGAGTCGACAGGCGGAAAAATTGAAATCGGAGCTCTCCCGGTGGGCGACCCTACACTGTCGTCGAAAGAAATCATCGGCAATGAGTCGCAGGAGCGTATGGGCATGGTGATTGAGCAAAAAGACATTGAGTGGGTGCGCACAATTGCCGAGCGCGAACGCGCTCCGTTCTATGTGGTTGGAGAAACCACCGGCGACCATCGTTTTGTCTTTGAGCAGACCGACGGTGTGTGCCCGATCGACTTGGCTATGAGCGACATGTTCGGCAGCTCGCCAAAGACTTATATGACCGACTCTACGGTAGAACGTCGTCTGAAGTCGGTTAAATACAAGAAATCAGACGTCAACACATATATAGAAAATGTGCTTCAGCTCGAGGCGGTTGCCTGCAAGGACTGGTTGACAAACAAGGTTGACCGTTCGGTGACAGGCAAGGTGGCACGCCAGCAATGTCAGGGCGAGATACAGTTGCCTCTCAGCGACTGCGGCGTTGTGGCACTTGACTATACAGGAACGAAAGGCATCGCAACATCAATTGGCCACGCTCCGCAATTGGCTTTGGCTGATTCGGCACAAGGCTCTGTGGCGTCGATAGCGGAAGCTTTGACAAACATTGTGGGCGCGCCTCTCAGCGACGGATTGAAGGGCGTTTCGCTCAGCGCCAACTGGATGTGGCCTTGCCGCAACGCCGGCGAGGATGCCGCTCTCTACAAGGCAGTGGAGGCATGCAGCGACTTTGCCTGCCGTCTTGGCATCAACATCCCTACTGGCAAGGACAGCCTCTCGATGACGCAGAAATACGGCAAGAAAAAGGTGATGGCTCCAGGCACGGTGATTATCTCGGCTGCCGCTGAGGTGTCTGACGTGCGCAAGGTTGTGTCACCGGTGGTTCAAAACAAGAAGAACACCACTCTTGTCTACGTTGATTTCAGCAATTCTCCGCTTGCGCTCGGAGGCTCTGCGTTCGCGCAGATGCTCGGCAGTGTGGGCAGCGACGTGCCGCGCATCGACTCCGCTGAATATTTCGCAAAGGCATTTGCCGCTGTTCAGTCGCTTGTCGACGAAGGCAAGGCGCTTGCAATGCACGATGTCTCGGCGGGCGGTCTTGTCACCACGTTGCTTGAGATGACATTCGCCAACACGAATGGCGGTTTGAACATCAACCTCGACGGATTTGACGACAAGGATGTCGTGAAGCTGTTGTTTGCTGAAAACAGCGCTGTCGTGATGCAAGTTGAGAACAAAAACTTGAAGGCTGTGGAAGCGGCTGTCGACGGTCTGCATGCCGTGGCAATCGGCACGGTTCAGGACGAGCGTGTGGTTCTCGTGTCAAATCTCGGTTGCGAGTATCTGCTCGACATTGATTATCTGCGCGACTTGTGGTTCAAGTCATCGTATCTGCTCGACCGCCGTCAGAGCGGCGCGGCATGTGCGAAAAAGCGTTTTGAGAACTATAAGAAGCAGCCTATACGCTATAAATTACCGAAGGATTTCAAAGGCACGCTTGCCTCTTACGGACTTACCGGCAACCGCCGCACTCCGACAGGCATCAAGGCTGCCATTATCCGCGAGAAGGGTGTGAACGGCGACCGCGAGATGGCATATTCGCTTTATCTCGCCGGCTTTGATGTGAAAGACGTTCACATGACCGACCTTATGTCGGGTCGCGAAACTCTTGACGACGTCAATATGATTGTGTTCTGTGGAGGATTCTCCAATTCCGACGTGCTGGGCTCGGCGAAAGGATGGGCTGGCGGCTTTGTCTGGAACGAGAACGCAAAGGCTGCCCTGCAGCGCTTCTTCGCCCGTAAGGACACTCTGAGCCTTGGCATCTGCAACGGTTGCCAACTGATGATAGAGCTGAACCTCATCAATCCGGAATTCAAGCACAAGGCTACGATGGAGCACAACGACTCGCATAAATTCGAGTCGCAGTTCCTTGGCCTCCGCATTCCGGAAAACAACTCGGTGATGTTCAAGTCGCTTTCAGGCTCCAAACTTGGCATCTGGGTGGCTCACGGCGAAGGTAAGTTCAATTTGCCTGAAGGCGTTGAAAACTACAACGTGGTTGCGGAATATGCGTATGCGTCATATCCAGCCAACCCTAACGGATCGCCTAAGGCTGTTGCGGGTATAGCGTCGGCCGACGGCCGCCATTTGGCGATGATGCCTCACCTTGAGCGTGCCATCTTCCCATGGCAGTGCGGATTCTATCCTGAAAACCGCCGTCTTACCGATGAGGTTACACCTTGGATAGAGGCGTTTGTCAATGCACGCAAGTGGATTGAGCAGAGCAAGAAATAACAGCAACTCCTGAAAAAGCAGTCAGCGCCGTGTCGATGGATGCGGCGCTGACTTTTTGTGTTGGGAGTAGTCAAAAACACCGCAAAATTGAGAAAATGGTTTGCTTCTGGTTGCCGAGTGGCGGAAAAATGAGTAATTTTGCGAGAAATAAAGAAAATAATATATGTTGTTTATAACATCTTGTCTACATACGTTTGGAGAATATGCGTTGTTTATGCGTAGGGTGTTTACGCGTCCCGACCGCCTGAAAGAGTCTCTGAAACGTTATGTCGTCGAAATCTCAAAACTTGGAGTGGACTCCATTCCGTTGGTGATTGTCATATCCCTGTTTATCGGTGCGGTTATCGCAATTCAGATGCAGATTAATTTTTCCAATCCGCTTCTGCCGCCCTACACCGTGGGTCTTGCAACCCGCGACGTGCTTCTCCTGGAATTCTCGTCGTCGATTTTGTGCTTGATTCTCGCCGGCAAAGTGGGGTCCAACATTGCCTCGGAGATAGGAACAATGCGTGTGACCGAGCAGATTGACGCGCTTGAGATTATGGGTGTCAACTCGTGCAACTTCATCGTGTTGCCCAAAATACTTGCGTTGCTGACGTTTATTCCGGTGCTTGCCGTGTTCAGCATGGCGTCTGGCTTGGTCGGCGGATTCATGATAGCGCAGTTCACGGATATGATTTCCGTTCCGCAGTATATCTACGGCATCCAGACAATGTTTGTTGAATGGTATGTGTGGTATGCGATAATCAAGTCATTGTTCTTCTCGGTGGTGATAACCAGCGTGGCATCGTTCTATGGCTATAACGTCAAGGGAGGCGCGCTCGATGTGGGCAAGGCAAGTACGAATTCAGTTGTGGCAAGCAGCATTTTGATTCTGTTGCTCGACGTGTTGTTGACCAAATTATTGTTGCAGTAATGATTGAAGTAAAAAACGTAAAAAAGTCGTTTCCCGACAAGATGGTGCTTAAAGGCATCGACGCGACGTTTCATAATGGAAAGACTAATCTGATTATCGGACAAAGCGGCTCGGGAAAGACCGTGCTGATGAAGAGCATCATCGGACTGTTGACGCCTGATTCGGGACAAATTCTATATGACGGCCGCGACATTGTGAAGATGTCGTTGGCGCAGCGCAAGGCTTTGCGTACTGAAATAGGAATGCTGTTTCAGGGCTCGGCGTTGTTTGACAACGAGACGGTGCTCGGGAACGTGATGTTTCCGTTGAAAATGTTTTCCGACATGACACGTGCGCAAATGCTCGACCGCGCCAGGTTCTGCCTCAACCGTGTCAATCTTAATGGCGCCGAGTCGAAGTATCCGTCGGAAATCAGCGGCGGTATGCAGAAGCGTGTGGCGATTGCGCGGGCGATAGCGTTGAATCCGAAATATCTGTTCTGCGACGAGCCAAACTCCGGCCTCGACCCACAGACATCGATTCTGATAGATGAGTTGTTGTGGGACATTACCCACGAGTACGACATAACGACCATAATCAACACCCACGACATGAACTCGGTGCTCGGCATAGGAGAGCATATCGTGTTTATAAACAAGGGCAATGTCGATTGGGTGGGCGACAAGCATTCAATCTTCCATGCAGACAGCGATACGCTGAATGATTTTGTGTTTGCAACCGACCTGTTCAAAAAAGTGAAACAGGCTGCCATCTATCTGGAACAGAACGGCAATAAGTAGGATGGCGGCTGTGTGAAAGCTTGACGCTTTGGTGTCATAAAAAAGCAAGTCCCGAAGGAATCCATGTCATATTCCTCCGGGACTTGTTGTATTTATGCGGTTGCTGATTTATGCTTCCTCGTTTACGCCGGCAAGCTGCGGGTCGATAAGGATTCTGCCGCAATATTCGCAGACAACCACCTTCTTGTGAAGCTTCACCTCTACCTGGCGCTGTGCCGGGATGCGGTTGAAGCAGCCGCCGCAGGCATTGCGCTGCACGTAGACGATTCCAAGACCGTTGCGGGCATTCTCGCGGATGCGCTTGAAAGCCTTGAGCAGACGTGGCTCGATTTTCTCCTCGAGGGCTTTTGCCTGCTCGCGGAGTTTCTCCTCGTCCTGCTTTGTCTCTGAGATGATTTCGCTCAATTCTGATTTCTTCTCGGCGAGGATGTGCACGTTGTCCTCCATTGTCTCCTGTGTGCTCTTGATGTCGTCGGCTTTGCGGTTCGCCATCTCGGTGTATTCGCGGATGCGTTTCTCGGCCAGCTCGATTTCAAGCTGCTTGAATCCGATTTCTTTTGCAAGGAAGTCAAACTCCTTGTTGTTGCGCACGTTGTTCTGCTGCTCTGTGTATTTTGCGATGGCGTCTTGTGCGTTTTGGATTTCCACCTTCTTTGCAGCCACACCTTTGCGCAATTCTTCCGCCTCGTTTTTGAATTTCTGGATACGGGTTTTCAAGCGTTCGACCTCGTCGTCCATGTCCTTGACCTCCAAAGGAAGTTCGCCGCGGAGGTTCTTGATGCGGTCGATTTGAGATAAGAGTGTTTGGAGTTGGTAGAGCGTTTTCAAGCGTTCTTCTACCGACAATCCTTCTGTTGCTGCTGTTTTCTTTTCAGTTGCCATATTATATGTATTTTATTGTATTGATATCTGTTTCTGCGTCTTTGATTGTCAAGCCGGGGAACTTCTTTTCCAGAATTTCCCGGAATATGCTTTTTGAGCACTGCTCACTTTCGTAGTGCCCGATGTCGGCAATTGCGATTTTGTCGGCAAACGAAGTGAAATCGTGGTATTTTACATCGCCGGTGACGTAGATGTCGGCTCCGGAAGCGATGGCATCTGATGTCAGAAAAGCCCCGCTGCCTCCGCATAGTGCCACTCTGGTTATTGTCTTCCGCTCGTCGCCGCAGTAGCGTATTGCCTTGCAGTTGAACGTTGCTTTCAGCAGGTCGATAAACCCGCCCATCGTTGTCGGCTTGATGTTGCCCACAGCGCCGCTTCCTGAATAGTTGTCGGCGTTGTCGAGCGGAATGATGTCGTATGCCGGCTCCTCATAGGGGTGGGCGTCGAGCATCGCTCTGATAATTCTGCCTGAAAGTCGTCGCGGTGCGATGACTTCAATCTTCGTTTCGGCCTCTTGGTGAATCTCGCCAATCTCTCCGACAAAAGGATTGGCACCCGTTGCGGCGCGGAATCGGCCTGTCCCTTCCAGCGAATAGCTGCAGCGGTCGTAGTCGCCGATTGCTCCGGCTCCGGCATCAGCCATTGCGTCGCGCACCTTGTCGGCGTGTGCCTCCGGCACGAAGACCGCCAGCTTTACCAATGTTGCCGACTGTGGCTGCAAAGTGCGTATCCCGGAAAGTCCGAGCATTTGGGCCATACGGTTTGAAACACCGAATCTGGCATTGTCGAGATTGGTGTGCGCTGAGTAGATTGTTATTCCGTTGCTTATCGCATCAATCAGGATGCGTCCCGTAGGAGTGTCGGGAGAGATGGATTTTATTCCTTTGAAGAGAAGGGGATGGTGCGAAATGATACAGTTCAAGCCGTACTCCTTTGCCTCTGTGACTGTGTTTTCGTTCACGTCAAGCGTAAGAAGTACTCCCGTACAGATATTTGTCGCATCGCCTGCCTGCAGTCCGGCGTTGTCGTAGCTCTCCTGCAAAGCGCGAGGGGCAAAATCCTCAATCGCGTTAATTACACTGCGAATGTTCATCGTTCAAATATGTCTGCAAAGGTAGTTATAATTGTTGGAGAAACCATTATCTTTGTGCAAAAATTAGCAGATGACAGACACAAAATATGTATATGAGCGCGAGATGGAAGTGCGCGATTACGAACTTGACGCAGAGGGCATCGTCAACAATGCCAATTACTTGCACTATTTGGAGCATACCCGCCATGGCTTTTGCGTGGCAAACGGCATTTCGTTTGCGCAGATGCAGGAGAAGGGTGTGATTCCGGTGCTTAACCGGGTGGAAATCGATTACAAGACGCCGCTCCGCAGCGGCGACCGCTTTGTCAGCAAGTTGTGGGTGGAGCGGAAAGGCGCCAGGTTTGTGTTTCATCAGGATTTGTTCAAGACAGACACGGGAGAGGCGGTGGTGTCGGCTGTGGTGAGCTGCGTCTGTCTTTCTGACGGCAAGCTCGACAGAGGGGATATGCTTGCCGAGGTGTTTAAAAAACATTTGCGTTGACATGTCGTTGCCGGGGATAGAACAGGTTGCGTTCTCAAAAATCAAAGGAATCACGCCGGAGACCGCCGGAGCCATATTGGCGGTGGTGGGCAGCGAGGCTGAGTTTTTCAGAATGTCGGAGCGGGAATTGGCTGAGTTGGCAAGCGCCGGCAGCCATATTTTTGCTGCGTCTTATCGTGAAGGGCTGCTTTGCGAGGCTGAGAAAGAGCTCGACTTTGTGGCGAGAAACGGAATCAGATGCCTTTATTTCCGCAATCAGGACTATCCGGCAAGATTTCAGAATGTGCCCGACGCTCCGTTGCTGATATATGCAAAAGGCGACACGGACCTCAACGCAAGGTGCGCGGTTGGGATAGTCGGAACGCGCCATGCTACCGTTTACGGGCAGAAGCTCACGCGCGATTTGGTGGCTGGGCTTGGCGAGCTGGTGGGGAAGGATGTGGTTGTTGTCAGCGGGCTGGCGTATGGCGTCGATGTCGCGGCGCATTTGGCGGCGTTGGAGTGCGGGATGCCTACGGTGGCTGTGATGGCGCACGGGCTGGATATGATATATCCGGCGCAGCATCGCTCTGTGGCTGCCGACATTGTGCGCCGCCGCGGAGCTGTGACAACGGAATACGGCTGCCGTACGCGCGTGCATCGGTCGAATTTCCTGGCGAGAAACCGCATAATAGCCGCGCTCAGCGACTGCACTGTGGTGGTGGAGTCGGCGTTTAAGGGCGGCGCGTTGGTGACTGCCAAAGTGGCGCAGAACTACGGCAGGGATGTGTTCGCTTTTCCGGGAAGGGTGGGCGATGTGTATTCCGAAGGATGCAACACATTGATACGCAAAAATGTGGCTGCGCTTGCGACATCGGCGTCGGATGTCGTTGACATGATGCGTTGGGAACGCAGTGCGAAGCCGGTGGAGAAGTCGTTGTTTATAGAATATACAAAAGAGGAGCAGGCGGTTGTCGACTGTCTGCAAGGAAGGGATTTGGTGCAGATAAATGAGCTGAGCGCATTGCTGAAAATGCCTGTGCATAAGTTGCTGAGCGTCTTGTTTGAACTGGAATTCAAGGGCGCCGTTTCCGTAATGCCGGGCAATTGTTACCGACTCGTTTAAATTTTGTGGATAATTTTTGGAAATGAACATATAATGCTGTATATTTGTGCTCTAAAACATAATTATGTAGCAAATAAGCGGATGATGGTATCAAGAGACGCGTTAGAAAAAGTAGTCAAGGAAGACATGGCGGGGATTTGGAACGTCCTTACGTCTGAGGAGAAGAGGGTTGTGATTGATAATTTTACCATTCACAACTACAAGCGTAACCAAATCATTTACGCGGAAAAGGAAACTCCGGAATATTTGTGGTGCCTGTTGAAGGGAAAGGTGAAAAAATACAAGGAAGGGATAGGCGGTCGTCAGCAGATTATCCGCTTGATCCGTCCGATTCAATATTTCGGGCATCGGGCATATTTCGCCAACGAGCCGTATGTTTCGGGAGCGATTGCAATGGAGCCGTCTGTTGTAGGCACGATTCCAATGAAGATTGTCGAGGAGCTGATTGACGGCAACCGTCAGCTGGCGTGGTTCTTCATCCATGAGCTGTCGCACAATCTCGGCCGTTCCGACACGAAGATAGTCAATCTTACGCAGAAACATATCAGAGGACGTTTGGCAGAGGCACTTGTCGTGCTTATCGACAATTATGGCTTTGAGGAAGACGGAGAGACGCTTAACATATATATGTCGCGCGAGGACTTGGCCAATCTGTCGAACATGACAACTTCCAACGCCATCCGCACGCTGTCGTCGTTTGTCAATGAGCATGTAATCGTGGTCGACGGACGTCGAATCAAGGTGCTCAACGAGCCAATCCTTCGTAAAATCAGCAAATTCGGTTAGGCTAATGTTCACGGCAAAGCAACTTAGAGAAGAGAATATAGCGGAATATCTGCTGTATATGTGGCAGCTTGAAGACATATTCCGCGCATGCCGTTTCGACATTGAAACCGTGCGTCAGCGCATCGTTGACAACTATCCCACAGATGAGGACACAAAGGCGGCGATGCTGCAGTGGTATGGCGACCTGATGGACATGATGCGCATCGAGGGGGTGAAAGAAAAAGGGCATATCCAAATCAACAAGAACGTCGTGATACAGCTGACCGATTTGCACCAGATGCTGCTTAAGAGTGTGAAATATCCGGAGTATGCGTCGGAATTCTACAAGACACTGCCGATAATTGTTGAGCTTCGCTCGAAATCCGGTGATGAGAAATCCGGTGAGATCGAAACGTGTTTCAACGCGCTCTACGGCATGATGATGATGCATCTGCAGGGACGGCAGCTCTCGGAATCCACACAGGTGGCGATGGCTCAAATCTCGAAATTCGTCTCGCTTTTGGCAACATATTTTCATAAAGACAAAATCAAGCCCCTTTTTGACAAGGAGGATTATCAGTAAACAAATAAAAAACAACGCAATTCTTGTGGCAACATTAGAAGAAGAAATAAAAAGACGTCGCACATTCGCAATCATCAGTCACCCGGATGCCGGTAAAACAACATTGACCGAAAAACTTCTCCTCTTTGGAGGCGCTATCCATGTGGCAGGGGCTGTGAAGTCCAATAAAATCAAAAAGACAGCCACGTCCGACTGGATGGAGATAGAGAAACAACGCGGCATCTCGGTGGCGACATCCGTGATGGGCTTCAATTATGGCGATTACAAAATCAACATTCTCGACACTCCCGGACACCAGGATTTCGCGGAGGATACGTATCGCACACTTACGGCTGTCGACAGTGTAATCATTGTGGTCGACGTGGCGAAAGGCGTGGAGCAACAGACGCGGAAGCTTATGGAGGTGTGCCGTATGCGCAACACTCCCGTTATTATCTTTGTCAACAAGCTCGACCGCGAGGGCCGCGATCCGTTCGACATCCTCGACGAGTTGGAGAGCGAGCTGAAAATCAGTGTGCGTCCGCTCAGCTGGCCTATCAACATCGGCGCGCATTTCAAAGGTGTCTACAATATATATGAGCATTCGCTCGACTTGTTCACGCCAAACAAGCAGCATGTCACCGAACGAGTGGAGATTTCCGACGTCAACGACCCGGCTGTCGACGCAAGTGTCGGAGAGACAGATGCAAAGCGCTTGCGCGACGATCTGGAGCTTATCGACGGAGTGTATCCGGAATTTGACGAGTCGGAGTATCTGAAGGGTGCTGTCGCACCGGTGTTCTTCGGTTCGGCGCTCAACACGTTCGGCGTGAAGGAGCTGCTTGACTGCTTTGTTAAGATAGCGCCGTCGCCAAAGCCTATTATGGCGGTGGAGAGAGAGGTGAGGCCGGAGGAGCCCAATTTCACTGGCTTCGTGTTCAAGATTCACGCCAACATGGACCCCAACCACCGCAGCTGTATCGCTTTCGTGAAGATTTGTTCGGGCAAGTTCGAGCGAAATGTCAACTACAAGCAGATGCGCACAGGCAAGACGATGCGTTTCGCGGCGCCTACCGCGTTTATGGCGCAGAAGAAAGACGTGGTCGACGAAGCTTATCCAGGCGACATTGTGGGTATCCCCGACACCGGCAACTTTAAAATCGGCGACACGCTGACCGCCGGCGAGGATTTGCATTTCAAAGGCTTGCCGAGCTTCTCTCCGGAGATGTTCAAATATATCGAGAACACAGACCCGATGAAGACCAAGCAGCTGAACAAGGGCATCGAGCAGCTGATGGACGAGGGCGTGGCGCAATTGTTTGTCAACCAGTTTAATGGCCGCAAGCTTATCGGCACTGTCGGACAGCTGCAGTTTGAGGTTATACAGTATCGTTTGCTCCACGAATACGGCGCGCAATGCCGATGGGAGCCGATACATCTCTACAAGGCATGCTGGATTGAGAGCGACGATGCCGATGCCTTGGCAGCGTTTAAAAAGCGCAAGCATCAGTTTATGGCGTTGGACCGTGACGGGCGCGACGTGTTTCTTGCCGATTCCAATTATGTGCTGCAGATGGCGCAGTCTGACTTCCCGAAAATTAAATTCCATTTCACAAGCGAGTTTTAGTGCTTGAAAAATAAATAAAAATCCGCAGGCGGAGCCGTGTTTCCGTCTGCGGATTTGTGTGTTTTTACGGCGTGTCTGACGTTCTCCGCACGGCATTGTGAAAATTGATGAAAAACCATTGAAAAACTGTCGTTGATGGCGGGTATATGTCGTTAATTTTTTGTATCTTTGCCATATTGAACCAAGCCCTGTTTTAAGGGCTGGCTGTAATGAATTTTTAAAGAACAATTATGATAGAAGATCGTATTAGAAGGATCAATATTGAAAAAGAAATGCAGGACGCTTACATCGACTATTCAATGTCGGTGATAGTGTCGCGCGCGCTGCCTGATGTGAGGGACGGCTTCAAGCCCGTGCACAGGCGTGTGCTGTTTGGAATGGAGCGACTTGGAAACACGTCCAACCAGCCGACAAAGAAATGTGCGCGTATCGTAGGTGAGGTTATGGGTAAGTTTCACCCACACGGCGACTCGTCGATTTACTTCACGCTGGCGCGAATGGCACAAGACTGGGCGTTGCGCTATCCGCTTGTGTTCGGACAGGGTAACTTCGGCTCGCTCGACGGCGACTCTCCGGCGGCAATGCGTTACACGGAGGCACGTCTTGCGAAGATTGGCGAGGAAATGCTCCGCGACATTGACGAGGATACTGTAGACTTCATGCCAAACTTCGACAACACTTTGGAGGAGCCGACAGTGTTGCCGACGCGTTTCCCGAACTTGCTCGTAAACGGAGCCTCGGGTATCGCTGTGGGTATGGCGACCAATATGCCTCCTCACAACCTCACGGAGGCAATCAACGCTTCGATTGCTCTTCTTGACAATCCGGAAATCACAATAGAGGAACTGATGCGCCACATCAAGGCGCCTGATTTCCCAACGGGCGGCACTATCTATGGATATGCCGGCGTGAAAGAGGCATACGAGACAGGCCGCGGCCGTATCGTGGTCAGAGCGAAAGCTGAGATTGAAACGGAGAAGGAACATGAGGTGATTGTCATTTCTGAAATCCCGTATAATGTCAACAAGTCGGAATTGGTGAAATCCATTGCCGACCTCGCTATAGAGAAGAAGGTTGAGGGCATCAACAACGTCAAGGACCTGTCATCGGGCAAAGATGTGCGTGTGGTTGTGGAAGTCAAGAAAGATGCCAACGCCAACGTGCTGCTCAATAAGCTTTATAAGATGACTCCGCTTCAGTCATCGTTCAGCGTCAACAATGTAGCGCTCGTTGAAGGCCGTCCGAAGTTGCTCAACCTCAAGGAGCTGTTGCAGGCGTTTGTCGACCACAGACATGATGTCGTTATACGCCGCACACGTTTCTTGATTAAGAAGGCTGAGGACCGCGCGCATATTGTCAAAGGTCTGATTGTGGCGTCTGACAATATCGACGAAGTGGTTAAAATTATCCGTTCTTCGGCGACAACCGACGAGGCGCGTCAGCGTTTGGGCGAGCGCTTCAACTTGGATGATGTCCAGACTAAGGCTATTGTCGACATGCGTCTGAGCGCGTTGGTCAACATGAACCAGGAGAAGCTTCACCAGGAATATGAAGACTTGTTGCACCAGATTGAGTATTTGAATTCAATCTTGAACGATCCGGATGTTTGCCGCAAGGTAATTGAGGATGAATTGGTCGAGACTCGTGACAAATACGGTGACGAGCGTCGCACGGAAATTGTTTACGCGTCGGAAGAGTTCAACGCTGAGGATTTCTATGCCGACGACGACGTGATTATCACAATCTCGCATCTTGGATACATCAAGCGCACTCCGTTGACAGAGTTCCGCGCGCAAAATCGTGGCGGTGTCGGCGCCAAAGGCGGATCGACACGCGAAGAGGACTTCATCGAGTATATATATACGGCTACGATGCATAACTATATGCTGTTCTTCACGCAGCAGGGACGTTGCTATTGGATGAAGGTTTACGACATCCCGGAAGGCACAAAGACCAGCAAGGGACGTGCAATCCAGAACCTTCTCAATATCGGGTCGGACGACAAGGTCAAGGCGTTTGTCAATGTGAAACGTCTGGGCGATGCCGACTTTGTCAACTCTCACTATCTGATGTTCTGCACGAAGAATGGTGTAGTCAAGAAGACGCGTCTCGAGGCTTATTCACGTCCTCGTCAGAACGGTGTCAACGCAATCGTGATACGTGAGGGCGACGAGCTGCTGCAAGTGCGCATGACAAACGGCAACGAGGAAGTGCTGTTGGCAAACCGCAACGGCCGTGCAATCCGCTTCAACGAGTCGGCAGTGCGCGAAATGGGTCGTATGTCGGCTGGCGTGAAGGGCATGACGCTTGATGGCGGCGACGATGCCGTGGTAGGAATGATAACAATGCCTTTCGGTACGGAAAAAACAGTCATGGTGGTTTCTGAACAAGGCTATGGCAAACGCTCGGTGCTTGACGACTATCGTGTCACCAACCGCGGCGGCAAGGGTGTCAAGACAATCAACGTGACCGACAAGACCGGCCGTCTGGTCGACATCAAGGATGTTGACGACACCAAAGACTTGGTGATTATAAACAAGTCGGGCATAACAATTCGTCTGAAAGTGGCTGATGTGCGTGTGATGGGGCGTGCAACCCAGGGCGTGCGTCTGATCAATTTGGAGAAGCGCAACGATGAGATTGCTTCGGTTTGCGTGGTCGACACATGCGACGACGAGGAGGCGATTGCTGAAAATAATGCCGATGGACAGAACCAAGAGCCGTCGACAGATGTTGTAGATAATAATATTGAATAAAAAAGATAAAAATCTAACTAAAATGAAAAAGAAATCAATTCTATTGCTTTGCGCCTTGACAACGTTCGGTGCATTTGCTCAAAAGAGTCTTGTTGACGATGTAGAGCATCAGATTGGAGGCTTCAATGTGTCGGTCGACGCATATAAAGAGGCTGCCGGCAAGATTAAACCGGCGTTGGAAAATGCCGAGACTAAGGACCAGGCTAAGACTTGGTTTGTTGCAGGAAAGGCAAACATGGGCATCTACGACCAGTGTATGGCTATGCTTCAGCTTGGCAAGGATGCAGACAAGGAGCTTATGGCAACTTCGTTGATGACCGCGTTTAACGACTTCAAGGTGGCTCTTCCTTTGGACTCTGTTAAGCAGACAAACAAGGATGGCTCATTTAAATTGGACAAGAAGACGGGTCTTCCAAAAATCAAAACTGAATATTCTAAGGATATCGCCGGCATCCTTGTCGGACACCATGTTGATTTCAACCGCGTTGGTTCTGATTTGTACAACTTGAAGAAGTACAAAGAGGCTTATGACGCATGGGGAGCATACCTCGAATTGCCTAACATGGGTATCGCTGGAAAAGATAAGTTCAACCCGGTGGCTGTGGCTGACTCTACAATGTCGCTTATCGCATTCTATCGCGGTATCGCCGCTTGGCAGGCTGAAGACATGAAGGCTGCTGTTGCGTCGTTTGCGCAGGCTCGCAAATTGGGCTACAAGGAGAAAGAGGCGTTTGACTATGCAATCAGCTGCTACGCTGGCCTGCAGGACAACGAGGGTATCGTTGCCATTGCAAAAGAGGCTCTTCCTTTGTTCGGCGACAAGGATCCTCAATATATGAACGTAATCATCAACGACAATGTCAACAAGGGCAACCTTGACGAGGCATTGAGCATGGTTGACGCAGCTATCGCCAACAAGCCGACAGCCGCTCTCTACAATTTGAAGGGATTCGTTCTTGAGCAGAAGAAGGATGAGGATTCGGCATTGGATTTCTACAAAAAGGCTGTTGAGATGGAACCGGAAAACGTCCAGGCTCAGTTCAACACTGGCCGTATGTACATGAAGCAGGCTGTGGCTCTTGCAACAGAGGCGGAGAAACTTCAGGGTTCGGCTTTCACTAAGTTCAAGATGGAGAAACTTGATCCGTTGTATCAAGCCGCTCTTCCTTACATGAAGAAGGCTTATGAATTGGACACTACCGACACTCAGACAAAACGTTTGCTCGGCAACATCTACTATCAGCTGAATATGGAAAACGAGCTCAACGCATTGGGTTTGTAAACGAATCAGCATAAACAAGAAAACGCCTGCCACAACGGTAGGCGTTTTCTTGTTTATGTCTTGTCTGAATTAGGCTACATCAGCAGGATGTTGTTCTTGCGGCATTCCTCGATGTGCTCCTCTGGCCAGATGCTTGCCTGCACCTCTCCGATATGCGCTTTCTGCAGGAGGAACATGCACAATCGGCTTTGACCGATACCGCCGCCGATTGAGTAGGGCAGCTCGCCGTTGAGCAGCGATTGGTGGAATTTAAGCTGCTCGCGCTCAAGACAGCCGCGCAGTTCAAGTTGTTTGTGCAGAGACTCCGGACTCACGCGTATTCCCATTGATGAAATCTCAAACGGGATGTCGAGCACGTCGTTCCAAAGCATTATGTCACCGTTCAGACCGTTGTAGCCATCGCTGTTTTCCGTAATCCAATCGTCATAGTCAGGGGCGCGGCCGTCGTGAGGCTTGCCGTCGGAAAGGTCTGCGCCGATGCCGACGATAAACACAGCCCGGTAGCGTTTCGTTATCTCGCGCTCACGCTCTTTCGGGTCAAGGTCGGGATACATGTCGAGCAGTTGCTGTGAGTGAACCACCTTTATCTTTTCGGGAAGCACTGGGGTGATGTGCGGGAAACGCTCGTAAATCAGCCATTCCGTCTCGCGCAGCGCGGCATATATGTCGTTGACGGTGTCAATAAGGTAGTCAAGGGTGCGGTCGCTTTCTGTTATTGTCTTTTCCCAATCCCATTGGTCTACATATAATGAGTGTATGTTGTCCAAATCCTCAAATGTGCGGATGGCGTTCATGTCGGTGTAGAGTCCGAAGCCGGGCGCAATGCCGTAGGCTCCGAGTTTTGTGCGCTTCCATTTAGCCAATGAGTGGACAACTTCGGCATGGCGGTTGCCCATGGCTTTGATGTCGAAACCGACGGCGTGCTCCACGCCGTTGAGGTCGTCGTTAAGACCGGTGCCAGAGAGCACAAAAAGCGGAGCCGTGACGCGGCGTAGGTTCAAGCGCTTGGCAAGCCGCTCTTGAAAAGAGTCTTTGATAAACTTGATTGCAATCTCGGTTGTTTCCGGAAGCAATTTCAGTTTGTATCGTTTAGGTATGATAAGTTCCATATTTTTCTTATTTTAGCGCAAAAGTAACATTATAATTTGATATTGCCAAATATTGCTGTCAAAATGTTTTATAAATGTGCCTTGTGTTTGCAAAATGATATGACAACGGGCGTATGCGCACTAAATTTAAATTTTGGTGATTTAGGCATTAAAAATGTCCGAAAAGAATGTCGTTGAGCGATAGCCCTTTGAATATTGTTGCGTGCAACGTATCTTTGCATAACCAATTGAGAAAATGAAACCCATAATTGACAAATATATAATATTGGTAAAGAGTGTTGCCGTGGCATTTGTTGTGGCGTTTGTGGCTTGTCTGACGGCGGTCGCGCAGGAACGCACCGACACTGTGTCATACCGCTACATACCGCTGTCGCAGGAGGAGATTGACAGCCTTGTGCCTAAAGAACTGTTGTCGCCACAGCCGGCCGACACTGTCGTGGCGCAGAAGGAGGTTTCCGGTCCGTTCACGTCAATGCTGAAACGCGACACGAAGTTTCTCCGTTATCTTGACCGTCTGGCAACGGGAAACAAGGACCGTTCGTTTGAAAAGAAGTTTGATGTGAACTTCATTGTGATGCCGTCGTATACGAGAGAGGGCAGTTTCGGAATAGGCGGCGGTGCGACAGGACTGTATCGGCTTGACCGCACCGACTCGATTATGCAGCCTTCTGACATCACATTGATAGGCAATGTGACTCTTAATGGATTTTTTGCCCTTACAGCCAGTGGAAATACTCATTTCCCGGGAAGAAGACTGCGCTATTCCTATAAGTTGGAGTATACGTATTCCCCGCTTGATTTCTGGGGAATCTCTCGAGAGGCTTGTGGCTTGAATCCGAAGATTGACTATACAAGAAATCAGTTGAAATATACGTCCGACCTTATGTATCTGATGACAGGCAATTTCAATATCGGCGCATTGATCGACTTGGTTTATGCCGAGATTACAAAGATTGACAATATCGATTATCTTGAGGGACAAGACAAATCGCATTTCTTCACGGGGCTCGGATTGGTGCTGCAGTATGACACGCGCGACTTCATTCTTCAGCCGCGGCGAGGTGTGAACCTGATGCTGCGCATGGGGGTGAGGCCTCAGGTGCTTGGCACGTTTGACAGGACATTGTTCAATCTCAGTTTTACGGGTAATTACTATCAGCCGTTGTGGAAAGGAGCGATGCTTGCCTTTGATGCGTATGCAAGTTTCAACAGCAAGCAGTCGCCGTGGCCGCTACGGGAAGCTTTGGGCAGCGGCGGAATCCGTATGAGGGGTTATTATTCAGGACGTTATATCGACAATAACCTGACAACGCTGCAGGTGGAATATCGCCAGCATTTGTTTTCGCGTTTTGGAGTGGCGCTATGGGGCGGAATGGGCAATGTGTTTACTTCACCAGGGCATTTCAGAGGCAAGGATATTTTGGCTAATGGAGGCATCGGACTGCGTGTTGAGTTGAAGCACAATGTTAATGGCCGCATTGATTTCGGATTCGGACGCAACACCTGTGGCTTCGTGTTTGCGATAGGAGAGGCGTTTTAAAAAAAATTGTGATGAAACAACGGAATTCGGCAATAGAGATGTTGCGCATATTGAGTATGATGATGGTGCTGATGGTTCATTTTGTCGGCGCCACATTCGGTTTGCCCACAAGAGAACAGTTGTATGCGTTGGATTCTGGCGTTTTGTGGAAAGACGTTCTTGAATCACTGTCGATAGTGGGTGTCAACTGCTTTGTGCTGATTTCGGGCTATTACGGGATAAAGGCTACCAGGCGCCGTTTGCTTGACTTCACGCTGTGGTGCCTGTTTGCCTCGCTGCTTGCCTATGCTTGCAGATGCGTTGAGGCTGGTTGTTTGGCAGACGGTTTTGTGGGCGCATTGCTTGTTTATTCAAAAACTGACTTATGGTTTGTCCCGGCTTATCTTGCTTTGTTTCTTTTAAGCCCGCTCCTGAATGCCGGCCTGGAGCGTCTTGACGGGCGCAGGCTGCATCTGATGCTGCTTGCGTTGATATTCATAAACGTGTATCTGGGCTGGTTTCACAAAGGGGGAATAAATCCCACAGGCTACAACGTGATGCAGATGGTGTTTCTGTACGTTATAGGTCATTGTCTGCATAGAAACTTGCCGTTGCTGCAGGCTTTTCCGTTGTGGGGATATTTGTGTGTCTATCTATTGTCGACAGTCGCCATCGGGTTGGCTCTTGATTTCGCTTACAACAATCCTTTTGTGCTGTTGTCGGCGGTGGCATTGTTTATGGTCTTTGTGAAAATCCCGGCATTCTCTTCGCCGGCGGTCAATTGGGTTTCGGTGTCTGTGTTTATGGTCTACCTGCTTCACAAGACGCCATATTTTTGGATTAAGCTGCGCAACTCGTTGATCGGTTTTTATGAGGACTACGACACGTTTGGATTCGTGTGGCGCAGTGTGGCGCTTTATGTGGCGCTTTTTGTCGTGTGCATTCTTGTCGACAAGGTCAGGATGCCGGTGTGTCGATGGATTGCGTCGCAGTTGCCGTCGGCGGTAGGCGGAGGGCGGAAGTAGTTGTGATGACTTCTTGCTTTCTGCGGAAATGCGGCGGATGAAATTTTAAATAAAGCAAAATAAAGAATTCGGGTACATTGAGAGTGGCATATTTGGGCTAACTTTGCACACTGTTATAAAAAGAGAAATTGATGGCGCAGAAGAATCAGATAGATATGCTCAACGGACCGTTGTTGAAAAAAATATTGCTTTTCAGCCTGCCGTTGGCGGCAAGCAGTGTGCTTCAACAATTGTTCAATTCAATAGACGTGGCGGTGGTGGGACGTTTCGTAGGCCGCGAGGCACTTGCTGCCGTTGGCGCTAATTCTCCGGTAATCAGCCTGCTCATCAATTTGTTTGTCGGCATTTCGATGGGAGCCAACGCCATAATCTCCAATCAGATAGGAAGCGGCAATGACGATGGCGTGCGCCGGTCGGTGTCGACGGTGTCTGTGCTGGCGCTCGCCAGCGGATTGTTTCTCGCAGTGCTTGGCGTGGCGGTGGCACGCCCGATTCTTGAACTGATAGATACGCCACAGGAGGTGCTCGACATGGCAGTGCTCTATCTGCGGGTGTATTTCTTGGGAATGCCGTTTTTTATGATTTTCAATTTCGGTTCAGCAGTGTTGCGCAGCAAAGGTGACACGCGCCGTCCGCTTTACATCCTTGTTGTGGCAGGTATTGTCAACACCGTGCTCAATTTGATTTTTGTGCTTTGGTGCGGAATGGGTGTTGAAGGAGTGGCTATCGCTACCGGAATCGCCAACGCATTGAGCGCTGCGATGATTGTGGTGTTGATGCAGAAAGAGCGGGGACCGCTCAGACTTCAATTGAAGGGAATCCGAATTTATGGACAGGAATTGAGGCGGATATTGAAAATAGGAGTTCCGGCAGGGTTGCAGGGAATGGTGTTTTCGGTGTCGAACGTGATAGTACAGTCTACAATCAACACCTATGGTGCAGGCGCGGTGGCAGGCTCGTCGGCGGCATTGAACTTTGAATTCTACTGCTATTTCATTGTCGTGGCGTTCAATGGCGCTGCAATCAGTTTTATCGGGCAGAATTACGGCGCGGGGCAGATGCAGCGTGTGAAGCGCATATTCTGGCTCTGCATGGCGATGAGCGTCGTCGGTTGTGGATTTGCCAACCTGTTGTTTGTGTGGCAGGACGACTTCTTCCTGAATTTCTTCTCGACCGACGCGGTGGTCCATGAGTATGGAGCGATACGTTTGCACACGGTGTTGGCATTCCAGTGGCTCGCATGTAGTTATGAGATATCCGGATCGTCGTTGCGGGGGATGGGACGGTCGTTGATGCCAACGCTGTTTACGGTTGTCGGCACGTGCCTGCTGAGGATTGTGTGGGTTTATGTGGTGTGTCCCAACTATCACGGATTCAAGATGCTGATGTCGGTCTATCCGATATCGTGGGTGCTTACCGGTCTGATGGTCGTCACTGCGTTTGCTGTAGTGCTGAGAAAAGAAAGCAGGCGATTGCCTGAAAAATAAAACAAAAGGCAGGAACAACTCCTGCCTTTTGTTGTGCTGTCAGTTGATTCTGAGAGCCCTTATGAATCCGCTGTATGTCAGATTGATTCCAAAGTGCACGCCTTTTATTGCCGGACTGAGCGATCCGTAGTTGTAGCAGATTACATATGGCGTCAGGCGGACCGACGATGTGTATTGCTCGCGACGTCCCGACAAGAATGACGACTTGTCGCTTACTGTGGTGTGGAAACGCCAGTCGAAGTCGATGCCGGCCATGAAATTGAAGCTGTGGAAAGACTCTTTCTGCGATTCGGTGACAAGTTTCCAAACCGTTTCCCCATTCTCCTCAAACTCCTTGAATTCGCCGCTGTTCCAAGCGTAGTTGGTCCATCCGCCGCCGATATGCGGTGTTATGGCAAAACGTTTGACGTCGATGACGCGATAGCCTAACGAGACGCTCCCCGACAGCAGTTTCGTGTATTTGTTCAGCGATTGATAGCGGTTGCCTTCGGCGGTCGTTTTGTTGAACGGGTTGAAATTGTAGTCTGTGAAATTGTGTATGTCTGGCTGCCCGTATGAAATGTCGGCTTTAAGAATCAGATTCTTGTATCCGCCGGAGAGTCCGATGTTGAACAACCATGCGTAGTTGAACAGGTCGGAAATGCCGCCTGTCGGAATCAGGCATCCGGTGCCTACAAACCAACCGGCTTGCCAGTCGCCCGGTTTTACTTCAGGCACGCTGGGCAGCAGTTGTTCCTCCAGCTGTTTGCGGGTCATGTATTCGTACTGCTGAAGCCGCTGGTCGTTGCTGCCGTTGACCGTTGCTCTCGCCAAATCGGATGTCTGTTCATTGTATATTCGTTGATAGTATGCTACTCTGTTGTCGGCCTCAATGCCGGTCATTCCCGAATTAAGGTCGGCTTGAAGCCTGCGGCGTACAATCTCAAGCATGTCAAACTGCAGCTGGTGATAGCGCAGCATCTGGTCGGTGCGGTAGGCGGAGTCGGCATAAGACGCATTGCAGTCCATCAGCGCAACCGCCGAAGTGGCAAAGCGCACGTCGGAGTTGAACCGTGTCTTTCCCTCGTGCTCGATGTCGGTGACCGTTTTCAGAAAACCTTTGAAATAAGAAGTTGTCGACTTTATAGCAGGGTTGCCTTTAAAGTCACTCCATTTCAGTGGGCCTTCGTCCCATTGCCGTGTCGACGGCGATGCGAATGCGGCAAGTGCGGCAACACTTGCCACCAATATTGACACAAACCGTTTCATTGCCTTATAGTGATTCAAGAATGCGTTTCAAGACCACGGTGGCTGAAATCTCGCGGTTTGCAGCCTCTGGGATGACAATTGACTGAGGACTTTCAATTACGTCGTCGCTCACAATCATGTTGCGTCTCACCGGCAGACAATGCATGAAGTAGGCATTGTTTGTCAGCGCCATCTTTTCTGTGGAGACAGTCCATGAGCGGTCGGTGCTCAGCACTTTTCCGTAGTTGGGGTCGGCAAATGCCGCCCAGTTTTTAGCATATACAAAATCGGCGCCGCGGAGTGCCTCGTCCTGGTCGTAGATTATAGGCACTCCGGCGGTGAATTCCTCCGACAGTTCGTAGCCGTGTGGGTGGGTTATGACAAAGTCATAGTCGGCAGCGCGCATCCATTCTGCAAAAGAGTTGGGCACGGCCTGTGGAAGCGCTTTTGGATGCGGGGCCCATGTGAGCACCACTTTCGGGCGTTCCTTCTTTTTGTATTCCTCGATTGTGATAAGGTCGGCAAAACTTTGCAGCGGATGGCGTGTCGCCGCTTCCATGCTGAACACCGGTCTGCCGGAGTATTTGATGAATTGGTTCAGAATCTTTTCCGAATAATCGTCGTCCTTGCTCTGAAATTGTGCGAACGACCGCACGCCGATGACGTCGCAGTAGCATCCCATCACCGGAACTGCCTCAAGAAGGTGTTCGGGCTTGTCGCCGTCCATAATCACGCCACGCTCTGTTTCAAGTTTCCATGCTCCTTGGTTCACGTCGAGAACGATTACGTTCATGCCAAGGTTCATGGCTGCCTTCTGAGTGCTGAGTCGTGTGCGCAGCGATGAGTTGAAGAAAATCATTAGCAAAGTTTTGTTCTCTCCAAGGTGTTTGTACCCGAAGCGGTTGGCTTTCACTTCCAATGCTTCTTTTACTGCGGCTTTCAAGTCGCCGATATCGTTTACGTTGGTGAAATTTCTCATATTCCTAAAATTAAATCTTTTTCGGGGATGAAGATACAAATAAAATCCACACGCACCGTGTTTTTAAAACATAAAATAGTATAACGTTTGCTTTACTCCCGTCAGGGAGGTCATACCGGGTGAATATTCCGCCCATTTTGCTTTTTTAACAAAATGGGCATTGATGTCACAAATTTAGCGAAAAACCAGCACGCTCGGCGCTGACGTGAAGAAAAATTCGTAAATTTGGCGAGCGATAAAAAATTTTGTATCAAAATCCTAACTAAACCTAAAAAATGAATTTTTCCTCATTATTGAAGCGCAGTGCTTTAGCTGCCGTTTTGCTGGCGATAGCGGCATTGCCGATGTCGTCGGGCGTGAAGAGAGAAGTGAGATCCGTGTGGATGGCAACAGTGTGGGCTCTCGACTGGCCAAGCAGCACCAGCTCAACCACAGCGCAAAAAAACGAGATGGTCAAGTATCTCGACGTTTTGCAGAAAAACAATTTCAACGCCATCTATTTCCAGGTGCGCACAATGAGTGACGCATTCTATAAATCAAGCTACGAGCCATGGTCGAGTTACCTTACGGGAACTCGCGGCAAGGATCCGGGATGGGATCCGTTGGCGTTTGTGGTTGAGGAATGCCATAAGAGGGGAATGGAGTGCCATGCGTGGGTCAATCCGTATCGATTCTCTACAGGAAGCAATTGGTCGACAGCGCAGGACCAGGCTTTGAAGTCTGCGGGTCTGTTGTTGGCATACACCAAAAGTGATGGTAAGACAACCACGATTCTGAATCCTGGATTGGAGTCGGTGCGTAAGCGTATCGTTGACGTGTGCAAGGAAATCATCAGCAACTATGATGTTGACGGACTTGTGTTTGACGATTATTTTTATCCAGAAGGCATTCCTGTGACCAGCAGCGCCGGCGATTACGATCTGTGGCAAGAATCAGGCGCGTCGATGACGTTTGGCGACTGGCGTAGAAACAACGTAAACCAGATGGTTGCCGATGTCTACAAAATGGTGCAGCAGCAAAAGCCGTATGTGCGTTTCGGCATAAGCCCTGCCGGCGCGGCGTGCACATCAGCCGCTGTTGCAGCAAAACACGGCATCGACCGTTGCCCTGTGGCAAGCGACTGGCAATATGATGGAATTTTCTCTGATCCTGTGGCATGGCTTGAGGCTGGAACCATAGACTACATCTCTCCGCAGCTGTATTGGAAAACCAACCACAAGACCAATCCGTTCGGACCGATGACAAAGTGGTGGTCGTATGTGGCAAAGCATTTTGGACGCCATCATTACGCAAGCCATTCAATTTCGTTCTTGAACTCGTCAAACACAACCGGCGATTGGGAAGAGATTGGAAAGCAGGTGCAGTTCTCACGCGACTATACGGAAAACGAGGCTCCGGGAGCGGTGTTTTATTCAGCGGCTTATGTAACAGGCAAGAAGCAATCCGGCTTTGGCGAATGGCTGCAGGTGAACAAGTTCCAGAACAAAGCGCTTACGCCTGCAATTGATTGGAAGAAATCCGATTTGGAGAAGGTGCAGGTGTCGGCGCTCAGCAAGCGTGCCACGGTGCTGTCGTGGGCAGGAGTGGACAATGTGCGCTATTCGGTGTATGCAGTGCCGGAGTCTGTGAATGTGGAAACTTTGGATTCAAACATCCCTGCGGAATATCTGCTCGGAGTGAGTTATAAAACCACATATACAATGCCTGACGACAAGAAGTCGGGATATAATTATGCAGTCTGTGTGCTCGACCGTTATGGTAATGAGTATGAGCCGGTTTATTATGGACAGTCGGGCGTTGAGTGCATTGGTGGAAACAGCGGTTTGACAGCTGATTATGCCGATGGTGAGTTGCGTTTAAGCGCAGTGGCCGACGAGGTGTTTGTGTATAATGAGGCGGGCGCCCTTGTTGCAAATTCTCGCAATTGCAACCGTTTGGCGTTGTCGGTTCAGGCTGGCATGTATATTGTCAGAATGATTGGCAACGGCGGGGTGTCGACTGAGAAGATTATCGTGAAGTAGGGTAGTCTGAAAATAAATTACGATATGGCAGTTTTGGATTTTTTTATCTGGAATTGCCATATTTTTTATAGATGCATTACCTTTGTAGAATAAAAATCTACAGATGCAGATGAAGAAGACAATATTATCGGTGATGTTGGCGTGTGTGGCTGTTGTGGACGCAGCGGCATGCACCTCGGCCATCATATCAGGCAGCCTGACTGCCGACGGCAGGCCAATTTTGTGGAAGCATCGCGACACGAGCGATTTGAACAATAAGGTGGAACGGATAGATGCCGCCGGAAAAATTCCTTATGTGGCGCTTTTCAACAGTTCCGACAAGGAATGCAAGGAGGCTTGGATGGGAATGAACGATGCTGGGTTTGCCATAATGAACACGGCGTCCTACAATCTGAAGAACGACACGGTCTCGGTAATGGATAAAGAGGGAGTGGTTATGGCAATTGCTCTGGGAAAATGCCGCACGGTGGATGATTTCGCATGTCTGCTCGACACGTTGCCGAAGCCTCTTGGCGTGGAAGCCAATTTCGGTGTGATAGACGCCTATGGCAATGCCGCGTATTTTGAAACAGACAATTGGAGATATGCCCGTTTTGACGTGGGGGATTATCTGATCAGAACCAACTATTCAGACTCGGGAAGGAAAGGAGAAGGATATGGCTATGTGCGCCGCCGCACAGCCGAACATTTGCTTGCTCCGTATCTGGCAAGCGCGTCGGTGACTCCTGCGGTTATGACCGAGGTGCTGTCGCGCTCATATTATCACTCGTTGATAGGAAAAGATTTCGAGACGGATACTGTGGAATGGGCCACAGACAATGATTTCATCCCACGCCGAATATCTTCTGCCTCGGTGGCAATACAGGGTGTCGGCACTCCTGAAAAAATTAAAGACATGGTTATGTGGACAGTGCTTGGATATCCTCCTTGCGGAGTGGTGTCGCCGGTCAGAGTCGACAGTGTGCCTTTGAATCTCCGAGCAGACCCGGCAACAGGTAATGCTCCTGCTTGCGACAAGGCAAACGAGTTGAAGAAACAGGTGTTCTCGTTTACGTATGACAACGGGAAGAATTATATCAATCTAAAAGCGTTGTTCAAACCCGACGGAACGGGAATCAGCCAGCAGTGCCGTCGTGAGAGTATGGCTGTCTATGAAAAATATGGAATAAAACTTGGTAAATGATGAATTCTGCGATATTGACAATATTGATGCTTGTTGTGTCTAATGTGTTTATGACATTGGCATGGTATGGACATTTGCGTTTGGGAGAGCTTGGCATAACTAAGAATTGGCCGCTGTATGCCGTGATACTGTTTTCTTGGGGAATCGCCCTTGCCGAGTATGCGTTTCAGGTGCCTGCCAACCGCATCGGCTATGCCGGAAATGGCGGACCGTTCTCGTTGGTTCAGTTGAAGGTGATGCAGGAGGCAATAACGCTGGTTGTGTTTACGGTTGTCGCCACATTCGTGTTTCAAGGGCAGTCGATACGATGGAATCATATCGTGGCATTTCTGCTTCTTGTCGGAGCGGTGTATTTTTCATTCCTCGACACGTCTAAATGATAGAGTCGGAAGTCTATAAATTGTCAGCTGGTGCCTATATGCGGCAGTTGTTTCCTTTGTATTTGAAGCGGAGATGGTGGCTCTTTGTGCTTGTAGCCTTGCCGTTTCCGGTCTTGGCGTTGTGGAATCTGAATTTTCTCTACGCAGCCCTTATGGTTGAGTTTTTCGTGATTCCGATGATGCTCGGACTTGCATATTTCTATTATGCGTTGAGCGAGGAATGCGTGTCGTCGATACGCCGTTGCCGTGTAAGGATTGGCGAAGGCGGAATCGAACGCGAGTTTGTCGATGGGGAGAATGCCGTCATTTCAGTAAAAAAGACAGGATGGGAGTCTTTCTGCAGGTGCGATGTCGCGGATGCCGGAATCAAACTGTTTCATGCCGGCAAAGCCATGGCGTTCGATTTTATCCCGTCAAGCGCATTTTCTGAAGAAAAATACTTGTTGGCAACAGTGCTGATAAATAACGCTTTGCCAAACGAGGATGAAAGTCTGCGAAAAAATGTTCAATAAATATTTGCACGTTAAATATCTTTTGCCTACCTTTGCAATCGCAAAGACGAAATGGTTCGTTGGATGAGTGGCTTAGTCAACGGTCTGCAAAACCGTGTACGGCGGTTCGATTCCGCCACGAACCTCTGAAGAGACTGCTTGATAAAGGTAGTCTCTTTTTTATTTTATATTAAAAAACACAATTGAGCAATGAACGACTATTATTTGGTGCGGTTTAACATGACACCGTGTATGGAGTCAGAAACAGACATCCTGGCGGCGCTGTTGGGTGAGAAGAATTTTGAAAGTTTTGTCCCCGACGCAGAAGGATTGTCGGCATATGTGAAAAAAGAGCTGTATGACGCGGCAGCGGTGAGAGATGCCGTCGCTTCATATCCGTTTGAGGGAAAGATTGAATTTTCAGAGGAGCTTATCCCTGGTCAGGATTGGAACAGCAAGTGGGAAAAAAACTATTTCCAACCAATTGTGTTTGAGAACCGGTGTGTTGTCCACAGTTCGTTCCATCACGACTATCCGTCTGCGGAATACGACATCGTGATAGATCCAAGAATGGCTTTCGGCACAGGGCATCATGAAACGACGAGTATGATGATAGGCCGATTGCTCAACAATAACCTTGAGGGACTGTCGTTGCTCGACATGGGAACGGGAACGGGCATCCTTGCCATCCTTGCGGCTATGAGAGGCGCGGAGAAGGTGGTCGGTGTGGAGATTGATCCGGCGGCATACGAAAATGCGGTGGACAATATAAAACTCAACGATACACCGGAAGTGGAGTTGCGTCTTGGTGGCGCGGAAACGGTGACAGAGACTGGAGCGTTTGATTTTGTCATGGCAAACATCAACCGCAACATCATTCTCAACGACATCGCTGTCTACGCCCGGGCAATGAAACCTAAAGGACGGATGTTTCTAAGCGGTTTCTATGTCGACGACATAGATATGATTGTCAATGCGGCGCGCGCTTTGGGCTTGTGTCTCACCTCGGTGATTGCCAACAAGAACTGGGCCAACATCTGTTTTACACGGATTGAGGATATGAATTTCACCGAATAACACAATTATTAGGTATTGAATAGGACGTAAGCCGCCTGCGAATACTCTTTTTTAGGTATTTGCAGGCGGCTTTTATTGCCTTAAATTTGCACCTTGAAGAAGTAAACAAAGTCAACAAATGGAAGAAGAGATTGTAATCTCCGTCAAGGGGTTGTCTCAGCGCTATGGTAAAGGGCGGATTATCTATGACAATCTGTCGTTTGATGTGCCGAAAGGACGCATCTTGGGACTCCTCGGAAAGAACGGAACAGGAAAAACTACGACAATCAACATTCTGATGGGCTATCTGCGCCCGCAGAGTGGTGTGTGCAAAATCTTTGGTGAAGACATAACAAAAATGTCGGCGGCTACCCGCGAGCGCATCGCGTTGCTGCTGGAGGGGCATGTGCAGTATGCCTTTATGACTATCGGACAGATAGAGCGTTTCTATTCTCAATTTTATAAAAAGTGGAATCGTGCGGCGTATTATGAGTTGATGGAGAAACTGAAAGTCACGCCCGACCAGAAGTTGTCAAGCATGTCGTGCGGCCAGCGGTCGCAGGTGGCGTTGGGATTGATTCTTGCGCAGAATGCCGACCTTTTGGTGCTCGATGATTTTTCTTTGGGGCTTGATCCGGGTTATCGCCGTCTGTTTACCGACTATTTGCGTGAGTATGCCAAGGCGGAGAATAAGACGGTGTTTATGACATCGCACATCATCCAGGATATGGAACGGCTTGTGGACGACTGCATAATTCTTGACTATGGCAGGATATTGGTGCAGAAGCCAGTGAAGGAATTGATGGACACATTCCATCGTTATGCGTTTACGGCTGCTGATTGCAGCGCATTGGAGTCC
>ULUO01090974.1_pt1 | contig 133075 bp, 133 predicted proteins | sample 1958611 | NCBI WGS metagenome assembly ULUO01 (sample SAMEA4835762, study PRJEB28245) | human gut metagenome | biome: gut microbiome; material: fecal sample | place: Denmark | collected 2008
AAACCGCCTTGGAAAAATCCTCGGCGGGGAGTTAGTAACTGCTAATAGAAAACAGTCGGCCTTCTTCGTTATGCGCAAGGCATACTTATCCCAGCCGCTCCCCTTAAAAGGAGCTTCTTTCTATTAAAGGAGTTACTACACTCCGCACCCGGCTCTCCCGGATGCAGAAACAAGATTAATGCAAATAAGAGAAAATGCAAGTCAAAAAAATTCCCGAAATCAGCTTTCGGGAATTTTTTTACTTTTTGCTGCCGATAATCTTGAGCGCTTCGTCAAGGTTCAGCTCTTTATCCTTAAATTCTTTAGGAATGGCGTAATTGTTCTTTCCCCACTTGAGGTATGGACCGTAACGCCCGGTATTTAAAGTAATATCCGTCTTGTCTTTGGGGTGCTGCCCCAAGACTTTTCCGGCTGGACGTTCGGCAACATTTTTCAGTAATTCTTCCGCACGTTCCAAGGTAATGTTGAAAATATTGTCATTACCAGTCAGCGAGCGCGATTTCCCGCCTTGTTTGATGTATTGTCCGAATTTGCCGATATTGACTTCGATGCTGTTGCCGAGTTGTTTGGGCAGGCTGACCAGCGTTGAAGCCTGTTCAAAGGTTACTTCTTCCGGCGCCAGATTTTTGGGCAGGGCGACGCGTTTGGGTTTTTCGGTCGTGGCCGTAGCGTCCTCTCCCAGTTGCAGATAGTGGCCGTAGGGGCCTTTTTTGAGATAAATTTTCAGGCCGTTTTGTTCACCTAAAACTTTATCTTCGCCGCTCTTAAGCTTTGGCGTGGCGGAAGCTTCTTCGTCGGTGGTGTCAACCAGCGGCTTGGTGTATTTGCATTCCGGATAGTTGGAACAGCCGATGAAAGCGCCGAATTTGCCGAGTTTGATACTCAGCCGTCCTTTGCCGCATTCGGGACAAACCCGGGGATCTGAGCCGTCTTCGCGCGGCGGGAACAGATGGTAGGAGAGGGCTTCGTCAATACGGTTGATAACCTCGGTAATTTGCAGCGGCTGCACAGATTCCACGGTCTTAATGAATTTGGCCCAAAAACCGCCGAGCAGCTTTTTCCATTCCATTTCGCCGTTGGAAACATCATCGAGGAATTCCTCCAACTGGGCGGTAAAGTCGTATTCAACGTATTTCTTGAAAAAGTTTTCGAGAAATACGGTTACAATTCGGCCGCGGTCTTCGGGTATAAAACGCAGTTTTTCGACCCGGACATATTTTCTTTCCTGCAAAACCGCCATAATGCTGGCATAGGTGGACGGACGGCCAATGCCCAGTTCCTCAAGTTTTTTGACCAGGCTGGCTTCCGTATAGCGCGGCGGCGGGGTGGTGAAATGCTGTTCGGGACGGATTTCGCCTTTTTCTACGCCTTCGCCTTTTTCAACATTCGGAAGGATGCGGTTCTCATCATCTTCATTGTCATCGTCGCGGCTTTCCTGATAAAGTTTGAGAAAACCGTCAAATTCGATAACCTGTCCGTTGGCGCGAAGCAGGATCTGCCGGTCGGCGGAAATTGCATCAATGACGACCTTGTCGAGCACCGCCGGGTTCATCTGGCAGGCTACCGTTCTTTTCCAAATCAGTTCATAAAGCTTATGGGCGTCGCTGTCGAGTTTGGCCTCCATCTTTTTCGGCGTTTCCGAAACATGGGCAGGGCGGATGGCTTCATGGGCTTCCTGCGCATTTTTGGATTTGGTCTTATATTCTTTGGGCGCTTTGGGCAGGTAGGCTTCGCCGAAGTATTTGGCAATGGCTTCGCGGCAGGAGGCAATGGCTTCCTGCGAGAGGTTGACGGCGTCGGTACGCATATAGGTGATTAACCCGTCTTCATAGAGCTTTTGGGCAATCTGCATGGTTTTTTTTGCCGAAAAGCGCAGTTTGCGGGCCGCTTCCTGTTGCAAGGTCGAGGTTGTAAACGGCGGTGCCGGGTAGCGGTTGGCTTTTTTGCGTTCAACATTGTCGATGCTGAAGGTCTGGGCTTCGATTTTGGCTTTGGCTTCCAAGGCTTTGGCCTCGGTGTTGAGGTCGAATTTTTCGAGCTTTTTGCCATCGAGATTAACCAGATGCGAACGAATCAGCGCCTGTTTGGAAGTCATCAAATCAACGTCGACGGTCCAATACTCTTCGGACTTGAATTTTTCAATTTCGGTTTCGCGTTCGCAAACCAGCCTTAATGCAACGGACTGGACGCGCCCGGCGGATTTTGAACCGGGAAGTTTGCGCCACAAAACCGGCGACAGGGTAAAGCCGACCAGGTAATCGAGCGCGCGGCGCGCCATATAGGCGGATACCAGGTTGTCATCAATCTGGCGCGGGTTCTTAATCGCTTCGGTAACGGCGTGTTTGGTGATTTCGTGAAAGACGACGCGCTCGATTTTTTTGTCTTTGATTTTTTTGCGGGCAATCAGTTCTTCAAGAATATGCCAGGCAATGGCTTCTCCTTCTCTATCCGGGTCGGATGCGAGAATAATGGTATCGGCGTCTTTAACGGCAGCGATGATGTCGTTGAGGTGCTTTTTGCCGCCGGGGCTTAATTCCCAGCTCATGGCAAAGTCTTCATCCGGTTTGACGGAGCCGTCTTTGCTCGGCAGGTCGCGGATGTGTCCGAAACTGGCCAGGACCTTGTAGTCGCTTCCGAGGTATTTGTTGATGGTTTTGGCTTTGGCCGGAGACTCTACAATAACTAATTTCATCGCTTTTCCACTTTATTCTTATACCTATTTTATCAGCGCCACTTTATTGCCGGGCTGGCGTTCAATCCTTCCGCCGAGTTCCAACTCCAACAGAGCCAGCGAAACGGCAGAGGCATCAAGCCCGGTGCGCCGGATAATTTCGTCAACATGGGTTCCTTCGCGGCTGAGGCAGTCGATAACCGAGGCATTGTCTGCCGGGCCGTTGTCGGTTTCCAAGTTGTCTACTGCCGGATAATCGGCATTTTTTTGCAACTTGTCAACATATTCTATAATTTGTTTTTGTTTTTCGGGATTGAAACATTCCAGAATATCTGCTGCGGATTCTGCCAAAATCGCGCCTTCCTTAATTAATTTGTTGGGGCCTTGCGCCCGGGCGTCTTGTGGAGAACCGGGAACGGCAAAAATGTCTTTCCCCTGTTCGAGTGCCAGCCGCGCCGTTGTCAGCGAGCCGGAATGCGTGGTCGCTTCCACAATCAGCGTTCCCTGCGAAAGGGCGGAAATAATCCGGTTGCGGCGGGGGAAATTTTGCGCTTGGGGTTCGGTTCCGAGCGGAAATTCGGACACGACCGCCCCTTGTTCGCAGATCTGGGCGTAAAGATTTTTGTTTTCCTGAGGATAAACGATATCAACGCCGGTGCCGAGAACGGCCAGGGTCGGGCCTTTTTGCCTCAGGGCATACATAGCGCCCTTGTGGGCGGCCGAATCGATGCCGCGGGCCATGCCGGAGACAATCAGGATGCCGTTGTTGGTTAGGTCATACGAAATGCGCGAGGCGGTTTTGCGCCCGTTGACGGAAGCGTTGCGGGCACCGACGACGGACAGGGCTGCCGGGGCGTTGAGCAGGTTTGGGTTTCCGCGGACATAGAGAACCGGCGGGGCATCGTTCAGCTGCCGGAGGTTTTGAGGATATTCCAGGTCTTGGAAAGTGACAATACGGATTTTGGCGGTCTGGGCGCGCTCATATTCGCGTTCGGCCGCGGATTTGGCAAAAAGCCGGTATTTTTTGAGCGAGGGCAGAACTTCCAGAACGTTATCCAAAGTTTGATAACGTTCCAGAAGCTTATAAAATGTAACCGGCCCGACGTTTTCTGAGTTAATCAGCTGCAGGCATTTGATGGTGTCGGCGTTTGGGGTCATTTTTTCTTCTTAAAGGAAATTTTGCTTTCTTCGCCTTTAATTAGTCTGGCAATGTTGCCGCGGTGGCGGAAAAGCACCAGCAGGGCAATCAGACTGTAAAAAACGGCGTTGACCGGAGAAGACAGAAAAAAGGCGAAAAACGGAACCATGACGGCGGCAGTGATAGCTGAAAGCGAAGAATAACGCGTCGTGAAAGCCATAACCAGCCAGGTCAGCAGCGCCATGCCGGCGACAACCGGCGAAGTGGCGAGGAAAAAACCAAATGCGGAAGCGACGCCTTTGCCGCCTTTGAACTTGAGCCAGACCGGAAAGTTATGCCCGACAATGGCGGCAGTACCGGCAATCAGGCCGGCAAAAACGGAAGCGGTGGTCAAAAAGCCGCAGAAGAACATGTCTTCGGCAGGTACGAGAAAAGAGGCGATTAAGGCGGCAACGCCGGCTTTGGAGGCGTCGCAGACAACGGTCAGAAGCGCCAAGCCCCAGTGTCCGGTGCGCAAAACGTTGGTGGCTCCGATGTTGCCCGATCCGATTTTGCGGATGTCGCCCAATCCGGCCAGGCGGGTGATGACCAGTCCGAAAGGAATCGAGCCCAAAAGATAGCCGCCGAGGGCACAGAAAGTAAAAGTGATAGTCAAGTCCATGGTATTATCCTCATGATTTTAGCTGTTTTTAATCTTTTTAGAACTTTAGGGGGATATTTTCAACCTTATTTTTGCAGGTGAAGATAACTTGCCCGCCGGCGGTTTTTTTATAGTAAAAGTATAAGAAACTTGATGACAAAATGCTAAAAGCCGTTAATATGTAGAAAAAAATGGTTTGAAGGAGGCACATGAGACCGCAATATAAAAGAATTCTGCTCAAACTTTCCGGCGAAGGGCTGATGGGCGACAAAAGCTTCGGAATGTCGGCGGAAGTCATTAAAAAGCTGGCCAGGCAGATTAAAGATGTTTATGATGCCGGCACGGAAGTTTGTCTGGTCGTGGGCGGCGGCAATATTTTCCGCGGCGCCAAAGAAGCCTCCGAAGGGATGAACCGGACGGTGGCCGATCAGGTCGGAATGATGGCGACGGTCATGAATGCTTTGTATCTGCAAAATGCTTTGGAAGAAATCGGAGCCGAGGTGCGGGTGCTTTCGGGGCTGAACATTCCCGATGTCTGCGAACATTATGTGTACCGCCGGGCTTTGCGCCATCTTGAAAAGGGGCGTATAATCATATTTGCGGCCGGAACCGGCAATCCGTTTTTTACGACCGACACGGCAGCGGCGCTGAGAGCTTCGGAAATGCAGTGCGAAGTCATTTTCAAGGCTACCCAGGTTGACGGCGTTTATGACGCCGATCCGAAAAAGAATCCCAAGGCGCGGAAATTTGAAACAATCGGTTATGACGAGGTCATCAACCGCCAGTTAAAAGTCATGGATACGGCGGCGGTGGCTTTGGCGCGGGAAAATAACATCCCGGTAGTGGTTTTTGCCCAGAATGCTCCCGACGCGCTGATGAAAGCGGTGTGCGGGGAAGGAAGTTTTACGATAATTAAACATGAGGTACAATAATGTCTGATTTTGATGCAATTAAGAGTGACGCCAAAACGAGAATGGATAAAACGCTGGAAACGCTGAAAGCCGATTTTTCCGGGTTGCGGGCCGGGCGGGCGCATGCCAGCCTGTTGGACGGGATTATGGTTGAGGCTTATGGCAGCATGACGCCGCTTTCGCAGGTCGGAACCATCAGCGTTCCCGATGCGCGGACATTGTCGGTCAGCGTCTGGGACCGCAGTATGGCCAAGGCGGTTGAAAAGGCGATCCGCGAATCTGATTTGGGCTTGAATCCGGCATCGGACGGGCAGCTTATCCGCATTCCGATCCCGCCGCTCAGCGAAGAACGCCGCAAAGAGCTGGTTAAGGTTGCGGGGAAATATACCGAAGCCGCCAAGGTGGCCGTTCGCAACATCCGCCGCGATGCGCTGGACGGGATTAAGAAGCTGAAAAAAGACAACGCCGTTTCCGAAGACGATGAAAAAAGATTTGAAAACGAAGTGCAAAAGCTGACCGACGAGGCAATTAAGAAGATTGACGAGCAGCAGGCGACTAAAGAAAAGGACATTTTGCAGGTATAGCCGGAAATCTTTTTGCCGTTATCCGGGCGGGGAGACGGCAGGATATTTTTTTGAGGCGAGTTAAAATAAACGAGGACTGTTTTGAGTAAAAAAGAGACGCAAATACTGCAGCATATGGCCATTATTATGGACGGAAACGGCCGCTGGGCCGCCAAACGCGGTTTGCCGCGGTCTTTGGGGCACAAGAAGGGAGCCGAACGGGTGCAGGAGATTGCCCGGGCTGCCGGAGAAATGGGAATAAAGTATCTGACGCTGTATGCTTTTTCGACAGAGAACTGGCAGCGCAGCGCCGAAGAGGTGGACGCTTTGATGGGGCTGTTGCGCCAATATCTGAAGAGCGAACTGTCCGAACTTCAGAAAAACGGCGTGCGCATTATTTTTATCGGCGAACGGGATATGTTGCCTGCCGATATATCCGAGGCAATGTATCGTTTGGAGGCGGAAACCCAGAATAACGACAAAATGACTTTGTGCATTGCGCTGAGTTACGGTTCCCGGCAGGAGATTGTCGGTGCGGTGCGCAAAATTGCCGCTTTGGCCAAACGCGGCGACATTTCTCCCGAGGAAATTGACGAGAAAATGTTTTCAGACATGTTGTACACCAAAGGGATTCCGGATCCGGATTTGGTGGTGCGCACCAGCGGGGAGCAGCGGGTCAGCAACTATCTGCTGTGGCAGTTGGCGTATGCGGAATTTTATTTTTCCGATGTTTTGTGGCCGGATTTTGACCGCGAAGAACTCGAGAAAATTGTTAAGAACTTTCAAACACGGGAGAGAAGGTATGGAAAAGCGTAAAATCAGCTCGTTAGGATTGCGGATAATTTCTTCGCTGGTAATGGTGCCGCTGGTGGTCGGGGCTGTGTATTTTGGTAATCCGTACTTGTTTTTGTTATTGTTGCTGACGGGGGCAATGTTGTGTTGGGAGTGGAGTTCAATGATTAAGAGCGCCAATCCGGCTCTGTATGCAACAATTTATACGGTTTGTATGGTGATTTCGGTATTGTTTCCGCTTTCTCTGTTGTGGCTGATTATAATTCTTTTTGCAGGCATTTTGGCAGCCTATAAGGCTAGAAAGGAAGCACACCCGGTGCTGCTGGCGCTTGGGGTTCCGTATATTGCCCTGGGGCTGGGTTCAATCGCGTGGATTTATCAGGTGACGGACTGGGTCGGCATCATGTGGCTGATTTTGGCGGTTTGGAGTGTCGATGTCGGCGGATATGTCTTCGGGACAACCCTTAAAGGGCCAAAACTGGCGCCGAAAATCAGTCCGAACAAGACTTGGTCGGGATTGATTGGCGGCGTTGTGCTGGCCGGTGTGGTTTGCGGGTTTTTTTGTTATTGTCTCGGCTTGCAAAGTGTGGCGTTGATTGCTTGGACGGCGGGGGCCATGGGGCTGGCGTTTGTCGCGCAGATCGGCGATTTGTGCGAATCGGCAATCAAACGGCGTTTGGGATTGAAAGATTCCAGCAATCTGATTCCGGGGCATGGCGGTGTTTTTGACCGGATTGACGGCTTGCTTCTGGCGGCTCCGGTTATGTATATTATGATAATTTTGCTGTAAGGATTAAGCGAAAATGGATTGGCTGATTAATATTTTTTATTATTTGGTACCGTTTCTGGTCTTATTGGGGATTTTGGTTTTTGTGCATGAGCTGGGGCATTTTGCCATTGCCCGTTTGTGCGGGGTTAAGGTTGAAGAGTTTTCAATCGGTTTCGGCCGCGAAATCTGGGGCTTTAACGACAAGCACGGAACCAGGTGGAAAATTGCGATGATTCCGCTCGGCGGTTTTGTAAAAATGCTCGGAGATGCCGATGCCAGCAGCGCAACGGCAGGAGAAGAGGCCAAAGAGCTTTCCGAAGCCGAGAAAAAACAGTCTTTTACCTTTCAGCCGCCTTCAAAGAAGCTGGCTATTGCCGTTGCCGGACCGGCAGCCAACTATGTCTTTGCGATTTTGATTTTTACCGGCATTTTTTATTTTATGGGCAAGATGACCTTTCCGCCGGTTATCGGAGAGGTTGTGGCCGGCGGTGCTGCCGAGCAGGCCGGCATGAAAGTCAATGACCGGGTTTTGAAGATTAATGGCAAAGATGTTGAAAGTTTTACCGATTTGCAGCGCGAAGTCGATTTGATTACCGACGGAAAGGCTAAGCTGGAGATTGAGCGCGACGGCAAGGTTTTGCCTTTGAACTTGACTTTGAAGGAGATTGAAATTGACGGCGCGGACGGCAAAAAAGTCAAAAAAGCCATGCTGGGGGTACGTTCGGTGAATGTGGTCGAAGTTCAGAAGGAAGACCTGTCTTTGTGGCAGGCTTTGAAAAATGCTTCGGATGAGGCTTGGACCGTAACCGAATCGACGCTGCGCGGCGTCGGACAGATGCTGACCGGGCGGCGGAATGCCGATGATGTTGGCGGCGTTATCCGTATTGCGGAGATGACCGGAGACATCTCCAAACAGCACAGCCTGATGAGTTTTTTGGTTTTCATGGCGCTGCTGTCGATTAATCTCGGGTTGATCAACCTGTTTCCCATTCCGGTTTTGGACGGCGGGCAAGTGGTGATTTGCCTGATTGAAATTATCACCAGAAGAGAAATGAACGAAAAAGTCAAGGAATACATGTTCCGGCTGGGATTGGCGCTGATTTTGGCTCTGCTGGTTTTTGCAACGTGGAATGATTTGACTCATTTGTTTGACAGATTGTTTGTAAAAGATTAAGAATAAGAAAAGTTGAATTTTAAAGGAATGTTGCCGATGAAAAAGATTGGTGTTTTGGGACTAACGTTTTCTCTGCTGTCTGCGACTGCGGTGAATGCCGCCGACATTTATGTCAAGGGAATCAATATTTCCGGATTGCAGCGGGTGGAGCAGGAAACGGTGCTTTCTTATATTGACATTCAGAATAACAAGAATGTTTCGCAAGAGAAATTGGACGAGGCCTTAAAACAGCTTTATGCAACCGGTTTGTTTACTGACGTGTCCTTTAATGTGGCGGGAGACAATGTCCTGAATATTAAAGTGGTGGAGAATCCGATTGTTAACAAACGGGCCTTTGACGGTAATGACAAAATCGGCGACGAGATGTTGGAGACCGAGGTTCAGCTCGGGCCCCGTTCAATTTATTCCCGGGCCAAGGTTCAGGAAGACGTGCAGCGGATTTTGGCGGTTTATAAGCGGGCCGGGCGGTATGCTGCGGTGGTGGAGCCAAAGATTATCCAGCGCGATCAGAACCGGGTTGATTTGATTTATGAAATTGACGAAGGGCCGGAAGCCAAAATCAGCAAAGTTAATTTTATCGGCAACAAGCATTATTCGGATGACGATTTGCAGGAAGAAATTATGAGCAAGGAAAGCCGTTGGTACCGGATTTTTTCTTCCAAAGAAACTTATGATGCCGAAAAGACCAATTATGACAAAGAATTGCTGCGCCGTTTCTATTTGAGGCACGGTTATGCCGATTTCCGCGTGGTTTCTGCCGTCGGTGAGCTCAGTCCCGACAAGAAGTCGTTTGTTTTGAACTATATTCTTGATGAGGGGCGCCGCTATAAGGTTCGTAAGATCGACGTGGTTTCAAAATTGTCGGAGATTGACGTTAAGCCGATGTTTGACGAAGTTACTTTTGAGAGCGGCGACTGGTATAATGCCGATGAGGTTGAAAAGTCCGTCAATGCCCTGACTGACGAGCTGGGCAAGAAGGGGTTTGCCTTTATTGAAGTTGAGCCGGAGCTGATTAAAAATACCCAGACCGGCGATATTGACGTTATTTTCAACATTATGGAGGGGGACCGGATTTTTGTTGACAAGATTAACATTACCGGCAACACCCGGACGGAAGATAAAGTTATCCGCCGCGAATTCCGTATTGATGAAGGCGATGCCTTTAATGCCGCCAAGATTCGGGCTTCGCGCCGCAATGTGGAAAATCTGGATTATTTCAGCAAGGTTGATATCCAGACCGTTCCCAAAGACAATAACAAAGCTGATATTAACGTAAAAGTTGATGAAAAATCAACCGGATATTTTAATGTCGGTGTCGGCTATTCGACGGTTAACGGCGCTTTAATCCGAACCGGCGTGGTTGAAAACAACTTCCAGGGAAAAGGGCAGCAGTTGGGCGTAGACCTGGCCGTTTCTCAACGAACCAAGGAGTATGATATCAGCTTTACGGAGCCTTATTTCCTGGGACGGCGTTTGAGTGCCGGCGTTGATTTGTTCCGTACCGAGGAAGATTATCAGGATGAGGGGTCTTATGACAGCGAAACGACCGGCGGACGGCTGCGTTTTGGTTGGAACTACACCGATGACTTGTCTCAGCAATTCCGTTATACCCTGCGTGAAGACAAAATTGCCAACGTTGATGATGATTCTTCTATCTATATTAAAAAGGAGGCCGGAAAATCAACAGGTTCTTCCGTCGGGCAGACGTTAGTTTATGATAAGCGCGACAGCGCCATCAACCCCAAAGAGGGGTATTATCTCTCCTTTGGCAATGATGTTGCCGGGTTGGGCGGTGATGAAAAGTATCTGCGTTTTGATACCAAGGCTTATCAATATTATACCATGGCTGATTATTATACTTTGAAGATGTTCCTCAATGCCGGATATATTGCCGGTTACGGCGGAAAAGACGTTCGTTTGTCACAACGGTATTATCTGGGCGGTTCCAATATGCGCGGTTTTGAGTTTGCCGGTATTGGTGCCCGTGACCGTTATACTGATGACGCTTTGGGCGGTAACTGGATGGTTTATACCGGTTCGGAGCTGATGTTCCCGATTGGGCTTGACGAAGTCGGCGTTCGCGGCCGCACTTTTGTTGACGTGGGAATGTTGGGCAAGCCGGATGGCATTGACCGCCATATTGTCGAGTATTCTTCAAGTCCGCGTGTTGCAACCGGTTTTGGTTTCCAATGGCTGTCGCCGATGGGGCAGATTGACGTTGATTTTGCCTTCCCGGTTGTCAAAGAAAAATATGACAAGACAGAGGTATTTCGTTTGAATTTCGGTACCCGTCTGTAAAAGTTCGTATAATGGTTTATTAGAGCAGTTTTAGCGGGTCTCGAAAAACTCACGTAGGTCTTATCTACGCTCAAGTTTTTCTCGCCCTAAAAGCTGCTCTACTATATCCATTTTCCGAACTTTTTATAAAAACTCGTATAATGGTTTATTAGAGCAGTTTTAGCGGGTCTCGAAAAACTCATGGAAGTCTATCTACGCTCAAGTTTTTCTCGCCCTAAAAGCTACTCTGCTAAATCCATTCTCCGAACTTTTTATAAAAACTCGTATTTTGGGTCATTAGAGCAGTTTTAGCGGGTCTCGAAAAACTCATGGAAGTCTATCTACACTCAAGTTTTTCTCGCCCTAAAAGCTACTCTGCTAAATCCATTTTCCGAACTTTTTATAAAAACTCGTATTGGGGGTCATTAGAGCTCTTTTCTGCGGTCTCAGAAAATCCACGTATTTCTATATACGCTAGGATTTTCTTGCAGGAATTTATACAGGGAATAAAGACAAATGGTTGATACAAGATTTTACAAGAATAACGGGCCTTTTACTTTGGGCCGAATTGCAGAAATTTGCGATGCCGAGCTTCTTGACGGTTCTAAAGCGCAGGAAAGAATCGTTGATTTGGCTTCAATGGACAAAGCCGGTTCTGAGGATTTGTGTTTTTTCTTTGATAAGAAGGCCAAGTCCAAGGCTGCGGAAATTAAGGCTAAAGCCTGTATGACGACGGCTGAGCTTAAAGAGTTTATTGCTCCGGGCGTGATTATTTTGATTTGTAAAGATCCCAAGCTCGCATCTTTGAAACTGAATGAAGCTCTTTATTCTTTGGCGGTTCCTCAGCCGGGAATTGCCGCTTCTGCCCGCATCAGTCCCGATGCCGTAATTGGTTCCGGGTGTTTTATCGGGGAGAACGCAGTTATAGCCGCCGGGGTTAAAATCGGCGATAACTGTCGGATTGAGGCAAATGCCGTTATTGATGAAAATTGTGAAATCGGCAATAATTGCCGGATTGGCGTTGGGGCGCATCTTTCTTACTGCCTGATGGGAAATGACTGTTATATTTTCAGCGGTGCGCGTATCGGTCAGGACGGTTTTGGCTTTATGATCGTCAACGGGCAGCATAAACGAATTCCCCAACTGGGCCGGGTGATTATCGGCAATGACGTTGAAGTCGGCGCTAATGCCTGTGTTGATCGGGGGGCGCTTGATGATACGGTAATCGGAGACGGCTGCCGGATTGACAACTTGGTTCAGGTTGCCCATAACGTCGTTTTGGGGCGGGGGTGCATTTTGGTTTCTCAGGTCGGGATTGCCGGTAGTACCCGTTTGGGCGATTATGTGGTTTTGGGCGGACAGGTTGGTTTGGCCGACCATGTTAATATCGGCAGCGGTACGCAAATTGCCGCACAGTCGGGGGTGATGAGCGATATCGGGCCGGGAGAGGTTATGATGGGGTATCCGGCAGTTCCGATTAAGCAATTTATGAGGCAGACTGCTTTTATTCAAAAAGCCGTCAAAAAATGAGAAATTAACTTAACTTTTGAAAAGAGGAAACTAAATGTCTGAAAACAGAGTATATACTACCGAAGAAGTGATGGCGCTTTTGCCGCACCGTTATCCGTTTTTTTTGGTTGACCGTTTGACGGTTGAAGAACCGGGCGTCAAAGGGGTTGGTTTGAAAAACGTAACCATGAATGAGGAATTTTTCCAAGGGCATTTTCCGGGTAATCCGGTTATGCCGGGCGTCTTGCAGATTGAGGCCATGGCACAGACGGCCGGGGCTTTGGTTTTAGCGGGCATGGAGGACTTGGGCGACAAAAAGCCGGGCGTATTTTTTATGTCGATTGACGGCGTGAAATTTCGTAAACCGGTCAAACCCGGCGACCAGTTGATGATGCATGTTGAAAAAGTCAAAGAACGCGGCAAGGTTTTTGTCTTTAAGGGAGAAAGCCGGGTAGACGGAAAAGTCGTCTCGGAAGCCGAATTTACGGCAATGATTGTGATGTAATCAGAAAAAATGCCGATTTGCAGCCCCGGAAATCCGGGGCTTATTTCTTGTAAGCGGCGCGACGGATACGATCATTAATTGCAAGCCCGAGGCCGGTTTCAGGGATTGGAGACATGGCAATGCCGGTATAACCGGATTGAGAATCGGCATAACGCATATAGGAAAAAAGGTTAGCCGCGGCTTCTTTGGTGTCTCCTGAAGGGCTCAGATTAAGATTGGCGCCGGCAACCTGCCCGAAGCCGATGAAAAATTCCCCGGGCAGCGGTGTTTCTGCATTAATTCGCATTGGGTGCGCCGGAGCATAATGTTTGAGCATTTGGCCCGGAGAGCTTGGTAAGTCGGGATTGCCGCGGGAAATCAGTATCTTTTCATTTAAAAAGCCTTCAAGTTCTTCCAGGCTCAATCCTCCGGCACGGAGCAAAACCACATGCTTTCCGGTAACGTCAATAATGGTGGATTCAACTCCGACGCTGCATGGTCCGCCGTCTAAAATCATATCGACTTTTTCACCCAGGCTTTCATACACATGCCGGGCAGTAGTCGGGCTGATGGTTTGGGATTTGTTGGCAGAAGGGGCGACAATCGGGACACCGCTTTTTTTTATCAATTCCAATGCAACGGGATGATTGGGCATTCGGACAGTTATGGTTCTGAGGCCGGCACAGGCCAAATCTATAGCCGGGTCGGTGTCTTGCTGAAAACGCGGCAAGACGAAAGTCAGCGGTCCCGGCCAGTATTTCTTTGCCAAAGCCATTACCCGTTCGTCCGTTTGGGCGTAGGTTTTGAGAAAATCCAGTTCGGCAATGTGCGAGATCAGCGGGTTGAAGGCCGGACGTCCCTTGGCGGCAAAAATGTCAGCCACGGCTTGCGGATTATAAACATTTGCGCCCAGCCCGTATACGGTTTCGGTTGGCATGGCGACGAGGCCGCCGTTTTGGATAATCTCGGCCGCCTGCTTGATGTTTTCTGATGTCGGTTTGCATATCTCTGTCATAATTTACTCTTTGTATACTTATCTTAAGCTATTGTAAAGAGTGAAAATGAGGAGAAACGCCGATGGTCATGATTATGTTCAAATCTGTTGCGGAAGGAAAGTCCGGAAACGGAATTCCTTTTGAAAAAGACCGGGAAAATCAGGGGCGGAAACTGCTGCGAAAATATGCCCGGAGGCAGGAAAACCTGACTCTGGAAGCGGGTGGATTGTCGGAAGAAGAGGTTTGCGATTTGGCTTTGGGGGCGGAGCTTGAGGATTATTGCTTTGACAAGTATGACAACAAGCCGGCTTCCTCTTATCCTAGATTGGAGAGCATAACTTTGCGGGTTGGAAACCCGTTGGCGATGCGGTTGGCTTATGAACCGTATGCCGCGTTGGCGAATGCCGTCAGGTTTGCCCGCGATTTGTTCAACGAGCCGGAAAGTCTGTATCAGACCGAGCAATATTTTTTTGAGATTAAGCGTTTGGAATATCTGGGGCTTTATTTTAAGGATTTGGGCGAGGGGCTGGTGATGTTGGAATGGAAAGGGGCGGAAGATGCCGAGCCGGTTGTTTTGGCTGCGACAGACCGTAAGGCTGCCGCGGTCGGTGCCGGAGTGATGAAAGCGGCGGCTTTGCAGAAATTGCCGGGGCAAGTTCGGGCTTATTTGAAAATTGAGGGGATACTTAATGATTTTTTGATAAAGAATCCTATATACATAAAACAAAATTTGCAAAATGATGCGGCTGCGGCGGAGGAACTTCGCCGGCTGTATGGTATAATCAGGGAGAAGCATAATGCGTAAAGATGAAAGAATCGGCCGTTTGGCAGAAAATTTAATCAAAAATTCGGTCCGCCTGGAGAAAGGCGAACAGATTTATATTGAGGCAATCGGAATGTCGACACTGCCGTTGATGCAGGAGTTGGTACGGGCGGCGACTGAAGCCGGCGGCGTTCCTTTTTATTATTTTAACGACCAGTCTTTGCAAAAGGCCTTTATTGAGCAGGCATCGGTTGCACAGATGAAAGCCCAGGCCGAGATACATAAAAAGCTGATGGCTTCTTCACAGGCTTATATCGGTGTCCGCGGCAATGACGACTTGTTTCAGATGTCTGCGGTGGTGGAAGACAAAATGAATGATTATCAAAAATATTATTGGAATCCGGTTCATTCGGAAATCAGGGTACCGCAGACGAAGTGGTGTGTTTTGCGTTATCCGAATGCGGCATTTGCGGCGATGTCCAAAATGTCGCTGGCTGATTTTGAGGATTTTTATTTTGATGCCTGTCTGGTCGACTATGTCAAGATGGGAAAGGCCATGAAACCGTTAAAGAAACTGATGGACAAGACTAAAAAAGTCAGGATTAAGGCGCCGGGGACGGATTTGGAATTTTCAATTGCCGGGTTGAAAGCGGTTGTGTGCGACGGCGACAAAAACATACCCGACGGTGAGGTTTATACGGCACCGGTTAAAAATTCCATCAACGGCGTGGTGCAGTTTAATACGGAAACCTCTTATCTCGGCAATGTTTTTTCTAATATCCGGTTGGTTTTCAAGGATGGCAGGATTGTGGAAGGATGTTCGCAAACCAATGATGACAAGTTTCAGAAAATTTTAGATATGGACGAGGGATCGCGATATATGGGCGAATTTGCCCTGGGAGTTAACCCTTATGTGACCAAGCCGATGTTGGATATTTTGTTTGATGAAAAAATTTGCGGGTCTTTTCATATGGCAATCGGCAATTCTTACGAAGACGAGACCAATAACGGCAATAAGTCGGCTATTCATTGGGATTTGGTTCAAATGCAGGACAAGGAGCACGGCGGTGGCGAAATTTGGTTTGACGACGTCTTAATCCGTAAGGACGGCAGATTTGTTCTTTCTGAATTGGAAGGGCTTAATCCGGATAAGTTAAAATAGGCACGAAAAAAGCCTCCGTCAGGAGGCTTTTTTTTGAACAATCAGCGTCGGTGCTGTGCCATTTCATAAATGGCTTCCTTGTAGAGGGCATTGCGTTCTTTGCTGTTTATGATGCCGATGTACTTGCTGTCTTCTTCGCGCAATTGCTCCAGTTCTTTTTCAGGACGGAGAGCCAGGCGTTCGCATTCTTTGATAAATTCTAACTTGATGCGGGCACTAATTTCAGGGCGGGTTGCCGGATCTTTCAGCCAGGCTTTGAAACTTTCGTTATCCGCGCCGTAACTGCTGCCGACTTTGGCCGCTGCTACCAGCGAAGCGCGGGACTCTATAGCCCGTCGGTTGGCTCCGTGGTGTTGGGCAAAGGCTGAATTTTCGCCTTCCGGGGTATAGTATCGAATATATTTGTTTCCGTTTTCTGTTTGATAACGTTTAAATTCTTTAGGCATTTAAAATCTCCATAAAAATCATTTTATGCGATTATTCTAGCGGCTTTATCTGCGGAGTCAAAAGCCGTTGAAATTAATCAACAAAAATTTGGGTAAATCCATGTATTACAGGTATCATCAGATATGGAAAAAACAACTAATATTTAGGCGAGGTTGTTATGGAGGCGGAAATTTCGGCGAATCGGCAAATTTCAAAAAAAACTCCGCCGAAGCGGAGTTTGCAGAAAAGTTTTTTTAATATTCAGGAATTACCTCGGAATATGAAATGTTCCGCAACGAAGCCAAACGTCGGCGGAGATCCATGTCCAGTTCGCACAGGCAGGGAAAACCGTGGTGAGTATTTACCATCCAATACCTTTTTTCAAAACGGAATTCGTCGTTAATTTTAAATTTATGAAGATATTGCCGTTTCAAATCGAGATGAAAATCCTGATTTTGGAAAATCGGGTGGTAGTGCACCGGCTTGTCTGCCGAACCGGCAGCCCAGATACAGGTCAGCATTTTGTTGCTTGAGCTGTCGAATACGCCGTAGCAGGCATAAGGTTTGTCACAAACACCAAGTTCTCGGACTGCCTCAGATTCCAGTATTTCGGTATAGCTTCTGATAATCAAAGATACCGAAGGACGCGAGCCGGAAGATATCTTGATTGAGGCGTAGCGATGAAGCTTTTCCCTATACAGAAACGCTTGACCGCCGGTTAATGTCCTATAGCCGCCAAGCGGTTGGGAAAGCATTTGGTGCCGGCCGATTTTGGTGCTTAGAGCATAGGTTCCGAGATAGGAATAATACCATCCCAGCGTTTTGCCGTCTTTGGAAATTACCAAGTTAATGGCGCTGGCCGAATATAAAAAACCTTGTTCTTTAAAATACTTAATCGCTTTTTCGCGAGTTAAAAAACATGATACTGCCATAATTGTATTTTTTTTAGTTTATAAAAATTTTTTTCTGTATTTAATGTACAAAAAAATAGACTTAAAAGCAAGAGAAAAATGAATTACGGCAAAAATATAGCAAAAAATACTTGTAACTGTTGCGATCTTGTGTTAGAAAGGAGCAAAACAAATTATCTTTATTTATTAATTTTTAAATTTTTATGTTATGGCTAAAAAATTAAATGAAACAGAAAGAGAACAAATTCTTAGACTTGCAGATTGGTGTGTTTGCCGCAGCGGCGATATCTTGGCATATAATTCAACCTGTGGAAATTTTCAGCCGGTAGAAAGCTTTACTCTTAAAAACATTCCCCAATTTGATGCACTTTTGATTATCGGCGGTTATCCGCGCCCGGTGATTCATGCCGGCAATGTTTTGTGTGCCTATAAGCAGCAATACGGAACGCTTCCGGAGTTTATGACCGTTGGACGGAGGCCTAACAAAGGGCAGGTTCTGACTGACAATATTGCTGTTTTGACTGAAAATGCGATGATTATGTTGGGTTTTGACGAGCAATGGGTTCGCAAGAACCATATCGAAGCAACCAGTACGGACAGCAAAGGCAATATTGAGGAAATTAAATATATTGTTGAGCATTCGGCGGCAATGTGTTTTAAGAGTCGTCCGCGAATCGGAGTGGTTTCTGAGCCGGGATATCTTTTGCGGCTGGCGCAGGAATTGTCTTTTTTTCTGCCGCAATATGAGTTTGTTTATTATGAAACGCCGGTTTCTAAAGATAAAAAACGGACTTTTGATTGTGAGAACCTTGACGGCTACGGTGCTGACGTTATCATTGCAGGGGCCTTGAATTCGCTGCGGCAGTGGAATGAACGGCGTTTGTCTCTGTCACGGGAGAAGATGAAGGCGGCGCCGACGCTTGGGTTTATTCGCAAGTTTGTCGGTTATGGATATTGTTTTTATATGGAGCCTGAAATGCTGGCTGAACTTGGGTATTCCGAAGATGAGATTTCTCTTATGCTGGTTACCCGGCGCCAGGAGGTTTTGGGCGTAGACGCTTATGGGCATAAGGTTGGTGAGCCGATGCCTGATGCAGATACCGAAATCTTTATGGATAAGGTTCGGAAAATGATTGTATCTGCGAAGAAAAACTAAAGACATTTTTATTTTTCCGTAGGCATTTTTTATTGTGAAGGCAGACTGTTGTGAAACAGGCTGTCTTTTTTTTATTGGTATGGGGATGAAATTTTTGTTGGCGGAGAAGAATGGAGCGTTTTCGGTTGCAAAAAAAACTCCCCGGAGCAAATCCGGGGAGCTTTTAGTCTAATCAAACCGCCTATTCGGAAACCTTGAATTCGGACATATGTTCCAACAGAGAGCGTTTTTCTTTTACATTCTCCTGAGCCTTGTTGAGCAAGGTTTCATACCGTTCCGGATTTTGTTTGTTGACAATTTGGAAACGGGTTTCATTGGACATATAATCAGACAACGGTTTGCTCGGCGCTTTGGAATCCAACATCAGAGGCGCTTTGCCTTCTTTGATGTTTTCCGGATTGTAGCGATAGAGCGGCCAGCTGCCGGTTTCAACGGCGTTTTTCTGGTGGCTCAGACCGTCAGCCAGGTTAAAGCCCTGGGCAATACAGTGAGAGTAAGCAATGATGATGGACGGGCCGTCATAAGCTTCGGCCTCGTTCATTGCTTTGATTACCTGAGCGTCATTGGCACCGAAAGCAACCTGAGCAACATAGACATTGCCGTAGGACATGGCAATCATGCCAAGATCTTTTTTCGGCAGAGCCTTACCAGCCGTAGCGAACTTGGCCGAAGCGCCCATCGGGGTTGCTTTGGACTGTTGTCCGCCGGTGTTGGAATATACGCCGGTATCCATAACCAGAATGTTGATATTGCGGCCGGAAGCGATGGCGTGATCCAAGCCGCCGAAGCCGATATCATAAGCCCAGCCGTCGCCGCCTAAAATCCATACGGATTTTTTAATCAGGTAGTCGGCCAATTTGTTGAGGTGTTTGGCTTCCGGTGTGTCAATGCCGGCGAGTTTTTCGCGCAGGGCTTTGACATTGGCGCGCTGGTCGTCAATTTCGATATCAGTTGTCTGAGGATTGCTGAGAATTCTGTATGCTACTTCACCGACTTTGTCTTTCAGGCCTTCGAGCAGGTCTTTGGCAAAGCGGGTTTGCTGGTCAATGGAGAATCTCATGCCCAAACCGAATTCGGCATTGTCTTCAAACAGGGAATTAGCCCAAGCCGGACCGTGGCCTTTTTCATCTTTGGCGTACGGGGTGGTCGGGAGGTTGCCCGAGTAGATTGAAGAACATCCGGTTGCATTGGCAACAACCATGCGGTCGCCGAACAGCTGGGTGAGCAGTTTGACGTACGGCGTTTCGCCGCAGCCGGCGCAAGCGCCGGAGAACTCAAACAACGGCTGAATCAGCTGTGTGGTTTTCGGCAGGTTCTTGGCAACTTCGGTCCGTTTTACATAAGGCAGAGTCTCAAAGAACTTCCAGCAGGCTTTCTGTTCTTCAAGGTGGTTTTCAATATGATCCATATTGATAGCCTTGCGTTCCGGATTTTCTTTGTTTTTGGCCGGGCAGGCGCTGACGCAGATGCCGCAACCGGTGCAGTCTTCGGGAGACATTTGCCAAATGAACTGCTTGCCGGCAAATTCTTTGCCTTTGTACGGGGCAGACTTGAAGCCGGCCGGAGCGTTTTTCAATTCTTCTTCAGAAGCAACTTTCATACGGATAACGCCATGCGGGCAGACCAGCGAGCATTTGCCGCACTGAATGCAGGTATTGGGATCCCAAACCGGAATTTCGGTGGCAATGCAACGTTTTTCGTACTGGGTTGTGCCTGTCGGCCAGGTTCCGTCGACGACCTGTTCAAAAGCAGATACCGGCAGCTCGTTGCCGCGGTCGGCGATGATTTCGCCGGTGAGCTTTTTGACAAATTCCGGAGCATCGGCCGGAACCGGCAGGTTGCGGTGGAATTTGGATGTAACGGTTGACGGATATTTAACTTCGTGCAGGTGCTCCAGAGAAGCATCAACGGCGACAAAGTTTTTCTGGACAATGGCATCGCCCTTCTTGCTGTAAGTCTTTTTAATCGCGTTCTTAATCTGGGCGATTGCTTCGTCTTTCGGCAAGATGTTGGAGATGGCAAAGAAACATGTCTGCATAACGGTATTAATGCGCATGCCCATACCGGTCTGGCGGGCAACTTCTACGGCATTAATGGTGTAGAACTTGAGTTTCTTGTTGATGATTTCTTCCTGGACTTCAATCGGAAGATGATCCCAAACTTCATCTGCGCCGTAAGGAGCGTTGAGCAGGAAAGTTGCACCCGGTTTGGCAATCTTCAGAATGTCTACTTTAGACATGAAGGGAAACTGGTGGCAGGCAACAAAATCTGCTTTGCTGATCAGATAAGCCGCTTTAATCGGGTTATCGGAGAAACGCAGGTGAGAGGTGGTCATGGAGCCGGATTTGCGAGAATCGTAAACAAAATAGCCCTGGCCGTATTTGCCGGCGTCTTCAGCAATGATTTTGATGGAATTTTTATTGGCACCGACCGTACCGTCAGCACCCAGGCCGAAGAACACGGCGCGGACAACGTCTTTGGGTTCGGTGTCAATCGAATCGTCATAAGGCAGAGATGTTTTGTTAACATCATCGTTGATGCCGACGGTGAAGCCGTTAATCGGTTTGGCGGCAGCGCCGTTGTCGTAAACAGCTTTGACCATGCCCGGCGTAAATTCTTTGGAAGAAAGGCCGTAGCGTCCGCCGAAGATACGCGGCATGTTGGCAATTTCGCCGTTGGCAAAAGCCTGAGTCAATGTGGCGACGACGTCAAGGTACAACGGTTCGCCGGTAGAGCCGGATTCTTTGGTTCTATCCAGAACATTGACAACCTTTGCGGTTTTCGGCAGAGCTTTGAGGAAAGATTTTTCCGGGAACGGGCGATACAGGCGGACTTTAACCAGGCCGACTTTGTAGCCGTTGTTGTTGAGATAGTTGATGGTTTCTTCTACAGTTTCGGCGCCGGAGCCCATGATAACGATAACCTGTTCGGCATCGGGTGCACCGACATAATCGACAACGTTATACTGGCGGCCGGATATCTTGGCAAACTTGTCCATTTCCTCCTGAACAATGCCTTCAACTTTGTTGTAGTAGGGATTGGAAGCTTCGCGGCCCTGGAAGAATACGTCAGGATTCTGGGCGGTACCGCGGATAACCGGGGCTTCCGGGCGCAGAGCGTGTTCGGCGTTGAACTGCATGTCTACGTCTTTGACCATCGCTTTCAGGTCATCATCGGAAAGCAATTTGATTTTTTTGATTTCGTGAGAAGTGCGGAAACCGTCAAAGAAGTGCATGAACGGAACGCGTGAGCGCATTGTCGAGGTCTGAGCAATGGCAGCAAAGTCATGCGCTTCCTGAACCGAGTTGGAGCAGAGCATGGCAAAGCCGGTCTGGCGGCAGCCCATAACGTCAGTATGGTCGCCGAAAATCGACAAGGCGTGATAAGCCAGAGAACGAGCAGCGACATGCATTACGAACGGAGACAATTCGCCGGCGATTTTATACATGTTCGGAATCATCAACAGCAAGCCTTGGGACGCAGTAAAGGTGGTGGTCAGAGCACCGGCCTGGATTGAACCGTGGCAAGCGCCGGCCGCACCGGCTTCAGACTGCATTTCCTGAACTTCGGGAACAACGCCCCAAATGTTTTTCTGTTTGGCTGCAGACCACGCATCGGCCCATTCGCCCATCGGAGACGACGGGGTAATCGGGTAAATTACGCAGACTTCATTCAAACGGTGGGCAACGGAAGCCGCGGCTTCGTTACCGTCCATCATTTTCATTTTTACTTCTGACATAAGTTAGTTTCCTTATTGAGTTGGTGTTATAAAAAACACAAAAAGAGCCGTCAGACAAGACGATTTTAGGCCTGATCTTCCGGCTCGGTTAACTTAATATAGAATCTTCTATATGCGCGCTTTATATCACATCGGATTTCAAAAATCTATCAAAAAATTCGGCTTTTACCTGATAAAAATCAGAGGACGGCGTTCGGGGGATCTGTTGTTTAAAATTACAAAAAAATTTTGACAGCCGGGCTGGACGGAAGTATTGATAAAATTACAGTTTCAAACAGGAGAACTCAAATGAGAAAAATTATTGCCGGAACAGCTGCGCTTTTGATGGCGGCCGCCTGTTCCAACCTTTCACAATATACGACCGTCAGCAGCAGTGCAACGCCTAAAGAAAAAATGCGTGCCTGTATGATTAGTGAGGCAAACAGCAAGCTTCAGGCCGGTACGTTGTTTAATGCCGGTATCAGCGCAACGGCTGATGAACTGGTTAATATTTGTATTAAAAAACTGGCGTTGCAGGCGGCGGGAATCAGCGAAGAATCCCAATCTGCGGCGGAATCGATCATCACTAATCTGAAAAATCTGAATTCGGCTTTGGGAAGCAACTAAACATTGCTTTTGCGAAAACAGGAGAGGCGTGCGGCAGGTGCGCCTTTTGTTTTGGATAAAAGTGAAAATTGGTATTGATTATTTTGGGATTTGGTGTATATTCCTTTTGCTTTTGCGGGTATAGTTCAATGGTAGAACGAGAGCTTCCCAAGCTTTTAATGCGAGTTCGATTCTCGTTACCCGCTCCATTTTTATAAATGCACCTTTTGAGGTGCTTTTTTGCTTTATAAACCAGGCCTCCCGCGCAGTCCGATTTTAAGGATTTTTAATTTGATAGTTTTGAGAGAATTATTGTAGCGGGCAAAATGGTTCTGCAAATGTTGCAAAATGGTTTTGCACAGCTTTTAAAGTCTAGGTTTTGTCAAGTTTTAAAAGTAGGTTTTGTCGGGAGGTTTTATAAAAAAGTAAAAGCAGCTATTTGTAAAATTTAAATTGTCCGTTTTCCGTCTAAAAGAATCCCAGTTAGCCTTTAACCGGGATTTAAAATAAGGGATTTTAAATCCCAGTTTAAAATTTTTCAAAAATCCTCCTTTTTAATATCATATTGTTTTTTCTAAATAAAATAAAAAACGTTATGCAAAACCATTTTGCCTTTTCGAATTTCCCAAGGTTTCAAAATGAAAGAGCGACAGAAAGGTTTTTAAACGGCCTATAAATGGCTTAAAATAAAGGATTGAGAAAGAAGTTTATCCCGATATATCCCGGTAAATCTCGGTTAATCTCAGAATCCCAGTTATGCAGAACCATCTTTCTTCTTACAGATACTTTAAGCGGTTCTTAAATGGCCTATAAACATTGTCTATCAAGGGGGGTGGTAAAGTGGCATCCCGATATATCCCGGTAAATCTCGGTCAATCCCAGAATCCCAGTTATCCAAAACCATCTTTCTTCTTACACTTCGGTCACTTGGTTTGTAACAACTTTTGTTAGATGATTTTTTAGTATGATTTTAAATTGAAGCGTTTTTTAGTTTAGAATATGCTATAATAAAATGTGTTTGGGGAGGTTTAGCCAATGGCTGATGAGTATTTGAAATTTTATCATATATCCAGAGATGCTTCAAGCGAGAAGGCGAATGATTTTCTGTCTGAGGGGATTGTTCCAGAGCGAGGAAATGGTTATGGCGGGCAGAGCGATGGGTTTTATTGTTGGACCAGTAAAAATCGAGCTGATAAATATTACTGTTCTCTTCTTGTGGCGGCAGATGCGGAATGGGCTATGGAGAATTTTGGCATTGATATCAGGCTTAAAAATGGTGAAGCTCTTAAGGTTGAGGTGCCCGTAAAAAAAGATACGGTGAAATATCCTGATTGGCAGTTGGATAATGAACAGCATCCGAACGTGAAGAGGGGGAGAGACAGGTCAATTTTTCTTGATTTCTGGGAGAGCCAAAAATATGAATTCAATGTTGATGTGAAATTTGAAATAGAAAATTCTTCAGGTGAAAAATGTATTGTTAACAGGCTTGGATGGGATAATGAAGTTCGTTGTCCCATAATTGAATATGCTATGCCATCGGGGCAGCTCGTCGTGGAAAAAGCAGATAATACAAATGCCAACAATTCCCGCAGAACCCAAGCCATCAATGATTATTTATGCGCTAATTCCCCTTTATATAAAAGTAATTATGATAAGTTGATACAAGCTGTGGCCGCTAATAGCGAGGGTGTAAATATTAATGGAACTTTGTTGCATACTTCAGATATTCCAATCAAATATTGTTCCCCAAAGCCGATTAAAAATCTTGATGTTTTTAGAATTAAAGGAACAGTAGCGTATGATCCGGAAACAAACCTGAGAACAGAGCCTGAAAGTGTTGATGAAGTTGCCTGGGGGAACTACCGTATATTAATGAAAGAATATAAACTTGAAAATGTATCAAGACAGGAAACGGAATAGATAATTTTTCAGTATATAATTTATAAAATCAGTTGCAAAATAACTCAACTTGCATCTAATATTTGTGCGTCTGTTGTATATCATTAGTTGTAATTTGAGGTGAATTTATTATGCATAAGAATCATAACAAACAGCCTAAAAAAGATGTATTAAGCAAATTATTGTCCTCCAAGCGGGCTTCCAGAGAAATCAATTTGCCGGAGGATTTTCATTTGTCCGTAATGGAGAATTTGTCCGGCAGGCTTGACGGGATAGGCGACATGGAACCGGTTTTTTATTTTCAGAAGCGCGATTTGGCCGCCGGAACGGTTGCCGCCCGGAGCATTGAAGCCGAGTGTCGCGAAATTTATGCTGTCGGGAGGGGATATTTATGTGTGTGTGACCGTAATATCCCCAACAATAACCGCCGGCATCTGCATTTGTGCTTTCGTGAAAGGGAGTTGTTGGTGGCTCGTTGCTCCGAAAACAGCGAGAACGGTTATCATGGCGTTTTAATGTCGCGAAATCCCGGAGATGATCTTCAGGATTATCAGTTTTTTCATCGCAATAAGCTGGTTGAGCCTTTTTCGGTTGACTTAAAGCTGGGGATTTATGATGTTCGGTTTGAAGATTTTTTTAGTCTGATGTTTGATTTTTACGGAAAGTCCGGACTCGACTGGTAGTTTGTGCTAACGCTTTATTAATCCGCCTATGGTAATTATGGTCTAACAGATCAGGAGGCGGCAATGAAAACAGAAGCGCAAAAACAATATATTTATCCGCAGGAATATATCCCTTTTCGTCATGAGCGTAACAACGGTTTGCCGGGGTCGGAAACGTCGTTTGCCATTAATTTGACGGGTATGGCTGCTGCTTTGGGAGCGGTGGCGCTGCTGAAAGCAAGCGGTTCGGCTTGGTCCGGTTTGGCAGTTTTGGCTTTGTTTGTTGCCGTTTTGGCAGTAAGCGTTTGGGGGCTGGAATTTTTATTTCGGCGACAAGGAAGTTTGTTCTCTAAAATCAGGGTTCGCCGTCGTTTATCTTGGCCGCGCCTGGGATATAAGCTTTTGGCGCTGATGTTCGTCTGGGGGCTGATAGCTTTTCTTTATTGGTTGTTTCCGATTTATCAGGACAGTTTGTTTCGCGATTATTTTCGGGTTTTGAAAAGTATTTGGTGGCTGCTGGTCCTAATTGCGGTATTTTATTTTGCCGGAGAAGACAAGATTTCCGAACGCCCGAAAGATGCTTATTGGCAGTTAGGGCGTTGGCTTTGCGGATATCGGGAAGATGCGGACAAGGGGGAGTTGGCGGAGCTGTTTCGGGGCTGGGGCGTAAAGTTCTTTTATTTGGCACTTATGTTTCCGTATTTTGAACAGCGTTTGGACTGGTTTATGAAAGCCGATTTCGGACGAATGTCAGATTATCCTTATAACGTTTTTATTTATTTGAACGAACTGATTTTTTTGATTGATCTGTCTTTTGCCGCGGCCGGTTATATGATGACTTTCCGCTTGTTTAACACGCAAATCCGTTCCAGTGAGCCGACCCTTGTCGGGTGGTTGGCTGCGGTTATGTGCTATTGGCCGTTTTGGGGAGATTTGATTGGCCGTTATTATCTGGCTTACGGAACCGGAACCACCTGGGTACAAGTGTTTGAGAATACCGGCATTTGGTTTATTTTGTGGATGTCAATAATTTTGATTTTGGAATTGGTTTACAGCTTGGCAACGGTTGCCTTGGGATTGCGTTTTTCCAATCTGACGTATCGGGGGCTGGTAACCGGAGGGCCGTATCGGTATACCAAGCATCCGGCCTATGTTTTTAAGAATATTTCCTGGTGGCTGGTTTCGATGCCGTTTATGGTTTGGGGCGCGAATTGGCAGTTGGCGTTGCGCGGCTGTATTTTGTTATTTGGGGTTAATATTTTGTATTATATTCGGGCCAAGACCGAGGAGAATCATCTTTCGCATTATCCCGAATATGTGGAATATGCTCTGAAAATGAATGAAAAAAGTATTTTTGCACCTTTGGCGAAGGTTTTGCCGTTCTTGAGGTACAAGGCACCCGGGAAATAGAAAAATCCCCGCCAAAGCGGGGATTTTCAAGCTTTAAAATAAATAATTTTTGAGAAAACTGTAAAATTGGATTTCTGCGGAATCGGCATTGTTGTCATATAAAGCGCAAATGTCTTGATAATATTGCATTTCCGTCTGGTCAAACTCGGTTTCCCTGTGCTCGAACAGGTTTTGGGCATGTTTGAAAATGTGTTCCCGAAGCGCAGACTCGTTGACATTGTATATCATGCGGCGCAGAAAAAATATGACAGTTTTACGGTTGGCACTGAGGTTTAACAAGTCCAGGTGTTCACAAATAAAGCGCTCATAGGGAAAAGGATGAATTCCCGCATTGAGGTTTTTGAATGTGACGGCAAATTGAGCCGGTGTTTCCAGATAGGCAACCAATGCCGTCCGGGCAATTTCACGAATATCGGGATTGCTGTTTTCATGCAGTTTATAACACATTTCCAGAAAGCTTTTTTCATCAATACCCTGACGGCATTGTTGCAAAAGGGCTGCCAGCAACACCCCGTATGACGAAATGAAGTCCGGACAGTCCTGGCGGGTAGAGAAAAAATCATCCCATCGGCAGTTGGCCGGTTTAGCCGTTTTGCGGCCGTATAGGTCTTCCCACAACCGGCAATAGATGATTTTTTCAACCAGCCGGAAGAGCTTGATGCTTTGCCGTGCCGGCACCTGGCAGGCCAGATGCTGTAACAGGGGCAATGCGTGCTGCGCGGCTTGGTCATTGTCCAAAATGTTGGATTCCAGCCAATCGCAGACGAGACCATATGTTTCCGCATTCCAGAAAACATCTGAAAATTTTGAGGAATGTAGCGGTTCATCTTTAATCTCAAATAAAATATCAATCAGGTGATTGACATTGAAACTGCTGTTGTTGAACGGGCTTGACGGTTCTTTGAGCAGAGCTTTGAAGCTTTGGGATTCGGCATTTTGATGAGTTCTGACTACCAGATTGCGAAGCAAGTCGCGATATTGGCAATAAAAACCAGGATTGTATTTCATGCCGCAACTCAGGCTTTGCCACAGCAGCGTCCGGCTTTTTGAAAAAGGATGGAGCTGATGTCTGACAATGCTTTGCAAAATCTGAAAACCATCTTCCCGGAGGGCAGCCTTTTTCAGAAAATTTTGTTGCAAAATCGGGTGGATTTGGGCCAGACTTTCAAAATCCAGCGTTATGTGACTGAATCCTTCGACAATAATCGGCAGAAGCTGATGGCGGTTGCTCTCGTTTGTCCTCTCCAGAAGTTTGATTATACCGGAAATGTTTCCATACGCGTTGAGGCGGTTTTTCAAGATCGGCAGGCAGCATTCGACGAGATCGCGGTTTTCGACCCGGGAAACGATTTCAATCAGATAACTGATGCTTAAATCGCTGTCCGTTTCACAAAACAGGAGCATCAGGAAGTTTTCACTCTGGGGGGACAAAGGATCTCTCAGCAGCAAAAGCAGAAAAGCCCCGTACATTTCCGACTTTGAATAGAGGGGAATCCCCAGAGCATCTCGGGCGGAAAAGTCAATATTTTTGACATTATACAGCGGCGTCTCGCGGTAATGCGCACAAAAATGATACCAACACTCGCTGCGAATCCTGTAGTTCGGGCAGCGCAACCCATACAGCATGGTGTCAACAGTAAGTTCTCTTTCCATAATGATAGTTATTTTAATTAAACGATATAATTATTTTATTTTGAAATTTTGTGTAGCACAACAGAGGCGTGGAATCAAGCAAAAACGGTCAGGCGTTGAAATTGAGCTGCAGATCTTTGTAGCGCGCGGGGTCGTTGATCCAGTTTTCGCGCACTTTTACAAAAAGGAAGAGGTGAATTTTGCATTCAAGCAATTCTTCCAATTCCCGGCGGGCCATTTGCCCGATTTTCTTTATCATGCTGCCGCCTTTGCCGAGAACGATGACCTTTTGGTTGTCCCGTTCAACATAAATGGTTTGTTCGCAGCGAACCGAGTTGTCGTCGCGGCGTTCCCATAATTCGGTTTCGACGGTAAGGGCGTAGGGAAGTTCCTGATGCAGGCAGAGAAACAATTTTTCGCGGGTGATTTCTGCCGCCAGAATGCGCAGCGGCATGTCTGAAATCTGATCTTCGGGATAAAACCAGGGACTGACAGGCAGCTGTTCGGCCAGATAGCGGTAAAAATCGTCAAGGTATTGCCGGGTTGTTGCGGAAACAAAAAACGTTTCGGCGAAATTTCCATAGCGGTTTAATTCTGCGCTCAGAGCAAGCAGTTTTTCTTTGGCAACCAAGTCGACCTTATTAATCAGGAGGACGGCGTTTTGTTTGTTTTTGTTAAGCTGATCGATGATGGCTCTGGTTTCATGGTCAAATCCGCGTTTGGCGTCAACGACCAAAACCGTTATGTCGGCATCGGTAACGCCGCTCCAGGACGAGGCTACCATTGCGCGATCCAATCGCCGTTTGGGTTTGAAAATTCCCGGGGTGTCAATGAATATGATCTGAGTATTTTCAAAAATTCCAATGCCGCGGACCAAAGAACGGGTCGTTTGCACTTTGGGCGACACGATAGACACCTTGGAACCGACAAAGTCGTTGGTGATTGTGGACTTTCCGGCATTCGGTGCTCCGATGAGGGCAACGAAGCCGCAACGCGTCGGCAGATTTTCTTCGGATTTAGCCGTCATGCCCAATTCGCTCCAACATAGCGGCTGCCGCGGCCTGTTCGGCCAGCTTTTTGCTGCGGCCGCTGCCTATGGTTTGCAGGCCGTTGCTAAGATGTGCAGAAACATGGAAAAGCGGCTCATGTTCGCTTCCTTCCCGGCTTTCTATGCGATATTGCGGAAGGCCGAGGTTTTTGCTGCAGGAAACTTCCTGAAGTTTGGTTTTGGCATCTTTGGGCGGGGCTACGTTCTTATCAATGAGTTCTTTCCAATGTTCGTTGACAAAGTCAACAGCCGTTTCACCGTCGCTGTCGATGAAAATGGCGCCGATGAGGGCTTCGCAGACGTCGCACAAAACGTTTTCATTTTCGCGGATGTCTTCCGAACCGACAATCATGTATCTGTCCAGGTGAAGGTTTTTAGCCATGGCGGCAACGGTTTCCCGACAGACCAGTCCGACAAAGCGCGGCGACAGACTGCCTTCCGGTTCTTTGGGAAAAGCCCGGTAGAGCAGGGCGGCAATGCTTAATCCCAGGACGCGGTCGCCCAAAAACTCCAGGCGCTCATAATTTTCGCCAATTTTAATTGAATGGCTGCTGTGAGTCAAAGCCTGACGCAGCAGGCTTTGATTTTTGAACCGGTATTTGATAATATTTTGTAATTCTTCGAACATGAGTTTATTTTATTTGGTTGAACATTCTGGAGAAACGGATTTTTTTCGGCCAGGCCCAGGGTTTGTACCAGGCATCGTCGGTGTTGTGCGAGAAAAAGATGATGCGGGCTTTGCCGACCAAGTTCTCGAAGGGGACAAAACCGACGTTGACACGGCTGTCGTCAGAGCGGTCACGGTTGTCGCCCATAACAAAATAGTTGCCTTGCGGAACAGTTACCTCGACCATATTGTCAGAAGGTTCGCGGTCGGAGAGTTCCAGAATATGGTGTTTGACGCCGCCGGGCAGGGTTTCAATATATTGGCGGTAGCGTTCGGCGTTGCCCTTGTCGTCGCGATTGACGAAGTCTTCAATTTTTTCGCGTTCAACCATTTTTCCGTTGATGTACAGACGGCCGTTTTCCATTTTGATTTTGTCGCCGGGGAGGCCGACAATGCGTTTGATGAAATCGGTTTTGTTGTCCTGCGGAAATTTGAAAACGACAACATCGCCGCGTTGCGGTTCGTCTGCCCAAACGCGACCTTTTATCAACGGCAGGCTGAAAGGCAGGGAATGTTTGGAATAGCCGTAAGTATATTTTGACACAAACAGGAAATCGCCGACATAAAGCGTCGGATACATTGAACCGGACGGAATCTTGAACGGCTCAAACAGAAAAGTGCGAATGAGTATCGCAATTACAATCGCGTAGATTATTGTTTTGAATGTGTCTAATATGCTTTCGTCTTTTTCCATCAAACTTCTTCTTTCGGCGTTAAATTTGTTTTGTTATATAGTTATTTTTTTATAGACATGCTCATCATAAACAATATTTTTTTTATATCAATACAAAAGGAGCAGTTGCTCTCATATTGTTTCAATAATTACAAATGCCTGGGCCCAGGGATAGTCGTCAGTCATGGTCAGGTGGACGGCAAAGCTTTTTTCTCCGATTTGTTTTTGCAGATTGTCCAAGGCGCCGCCGCTGATTTGGAGCTGTGGTTTTCCCGAGGAGAGGCGGGTTATTTGCATGTCTTTCCAGAAAGTTCCGGAAGCAAGGCCGGTGCCAAGCGCCTTGGAGCAGGCCTCCTTGGCGGCAAAGCGTTTGGCTGCCATGCAGGCGTATTCACGCGGGGAGATATGCTTCCGGTGCTGCATTTCCTGCTGTTCGGCGGGAGAAAATATGCGGCGCATAAATGCGGCGGGGCGTTGTTGGATTATTTTTTCAATCCGGCAAATATTGCAGAGGTCGCTGCCTATTCCGATAATCATTTTTTTGGTCCTGTCGGTTATTGGTTGTTTAAGCTATGTTTTACCAGAAAATAACTTAAAATCCAGAAAATAATGTAAAAAGGGATACAGCCGACGATCATCGGCCACAAAATCGGCCAGATGTCGTGGACAAAGGCATCCATATTCAGATTTTTGACGGCCTGCCAGGCCTGGGCAAAGAAAGCCTCAAAATCGGTATGTTCCGGGAGATGTTCGCTTTTGAGAATCAGGCGTCCGGTATACAAGACCGCAGCCCAAATAAACGGAAAGGTCCAGGGATTGCCGATGACGGTTCCCAAGGTGCTGGCGATAATGCTGCCGCCGAGAAGCCAGGCCGAACCGGCTGCCAGCAGCATGTGAAATCCGACGAAGGGCGTAAAGGATATGGCAACGCCGCAGGCGACGCCGACGGCAATGCTTTGCGGCGTTCCTTGCAGCTTTTTCAGGCGTAACAGAAAGGAATTCCAGTAAGAGGCGGATTTTGAAGGCTGTTTTGTAAACAAAGCGGGGCTCCCCAACAGTTGAACAAGTCTGTTGCGGCAGTTCCGAAGTTATTGGGTTGAACGGGACACGTAACTGACAACTTTGCTGGCTTTGAGAGCCGCAATAATGTCCGTCAGGTGTTTGAGGTCTTTGACTTCAATATCTACCAGCAACTCAAAATAACTAATCGTTCGGTAGACGATATTCAAGTTGGCAATATTGCCGTTGTTGCGGGCGACCAGGTTAGAAAGCTCGCCCAGCGACCCGGGTTCGTTATTGAGCATGATTTTCAGGCGGCCGATATGCGGACTGTCGTCGGCGTCGTCTCCCCAGGCAATATCCAGCCAGCGCTCCGGTTCGTTGGCAAATTTTTCTAACAATTTGCAGTCAATCGTATGAACGGCAACTCCTTTTCCGGTTGTGACGATGCCGACAATGCGGTCGCCCGGCAGAGGATGGCAGCAGCCGGCAAAATGAACGGCCATGCCGGGTATAAGGCCTTTGATTTTGAGCGGTTCGCCTTTTTTGTCTTTTTTGGACTTGAAGCTCGGAACTTTTAGCGATTTGACTACGCGGCCGAGCTTAGACTGTTTGTAGCCCGGATAAACGGCTTTCAGCACGTCCCAGCCGGTAACCAGGCCTTCGCCGACTTTGGCGTAGATGTCGTCGACTGATTCCGCTTCAAAGTTTGGCATAACATTAACGAGGCCCTTTTCCGAAAATTCAAGGTTTTCGCCTTTAAATGTCCGCTCCAAAATCTGTTGTCCGAGCGTGATGAACTGTTCCCGTTTGTGGGCGCGGACATAGCGGCGGATTGCGGCTTTGGCTTTGCCGGTAACAACAAAGCGTTCCCATTCAGTGGAAGGGTGTTGGGCTTTGGAAGTCAGGATATCGACCTGGTCGCCGTTTTGCAGGATTGTTCGCAGCGGCCTGATTTCGCCGTTAATTTTGGCGCCGACACAGGTGTCTCCGACCGTTGAGTGTACCGCGTAGGCAAAGTCGACCGGCGTGGAGTTCAACGGCAGACCGATCAAGTCACCTTTGGGCGTAAAACAGAAAACCTGGTCATTATACATTTCAAGTTTGGTGTTTTCCAAAAATTCTTCGGGGTTGGACGCCTGTTCCAAAATTTCGAGCAGTTCGCGAATCCAGCGGAAGTTTTTGCCGACGGCTTTTTCGCCCTGTTTGTAAGCCCAGTGCGCGGCAACGCCTTTTTCGGCGATTTCATGCATTTCCCTGGTGCGAATCTGAATTTCAATCCGGGTGTTTTCCGGTCCGATGACACCGGTGTGGATTGACTGGTAGCCATTTGGCTTGGGGGTGGATATATAGTCCTTGAAACGACGCGGCACCATATGGTACTTGCTGTGAACCACCCCCAAAGCCTGATAACAGGAGGCGATGTCGTCAACGCAGATACGGAATGCCATAATATCGGAGAGTTGTTCAAACGAAGCGTTTTTTTGCTGCATTTTGCGCCAGATGGAATAGGGCGTTTTTTCCCGGCCGCTGATAGTGGCTTTGATGCCGTTGTCTTTCATGTCCTGCTCAAGCTGGGAAATGATTTTGGGTACCAGGTTATTGCCCTGTTCGCGCAGAAAATTCAGGCGGGCGACGATAGAATCGTGGGCTTCTTTATGCAGCTCGGCAAAGGCGATTTCTTCCAGTTCGCTTTTGACTTCCTGCATGCCGATGCGTTCGGCCAGAGGCGCATAAATGTCCAAGGTTTCTTTGGCAATGCGCATCCGTTTTTCGGGTTTTTTCAAAAAATGAAGGGTTCTCATGTTGTGCAGGCGGTCTGCCAGCTTAATCAAGAGAACCCTGATGTCTTCCGACATGGCAAGCAGCAGCTTGCGAAAATTTTCAGCTTGTTTTTTATCGGCGGATTTTTGTTCAATCATGGCCAGTTTGGTCAGGCCGTCGACCAGTTGGGCCACCTGTTCGCCAAACAGGTTTTTGACTTCTTCGACCGTGGTGTCGGTGTCTTCGACCGTGTCATGCAGCAAGCCGGCAATAATAGAAGCCGAATCGAGTTTGAATTTGGTCAGGATACCGGCAACTTCCACCGGATGCGAATAGTAGGGGTCGCCGGAAGCCCGTAATTGGGCGCCGTGTTTTTTCATGGCGAAAACGTAAGCACGGTTTAATGCATCTTCGTCGGCATCTTTATCATAAGATTTTACTAAATCTACCAGTTCATATTGTCTTAACATCTGATTCCGGCCTTGTTTCGCCACGAAACGCTGAATTGAAAAATTACCTATTCTTCAATATCGTCGAAATCTTCGTCAATGTCAACACCCATATCCAACGAATCGTCAAGCTGAAGGTCATCGTCGTCGGCGGCAACGTCCGCATCTGCCTCCAGATCCAGACCGTCGTCATCGTCGACAACCTGCATACTGTCGTTCAGCTCATTGTCAAGCAAGAGACCTTTAAACTGCTCGTCAAGGTCAACCAGTTCTTTTTCGGCAGCCATAATTTCGAGTTCTTCTTCTTCCGGTTCTTCAACTTCTACATATTTTTGCAGCCCCATAACCAGAGATTTTTGCAATTCTTCAATGCTGACAGTTTCTTCGGCAATTTCACGGAGAGCAATGACCGGGTTTTTGTCATTGTCGCGAGGCAGCGTAATCGGAGAACCGGCGCTGATGTCTTTTGCGCGCTGGGCGGCAACCATCAATAATTCATAGCGGTTGGGAATTTTATCGATACAATCTTCAACAGTAACACGTGCCATTTCTTTTTCACCTTAACATTTTTCTGATTTAAATCATTTAAAAACTCTGTTGCTTCCATTGTATAAACATATTCCGCGGGAATTGCAATAGAAAAGTGAAACTCCGTCCGAAATATTGCGAGTTTCCTAAGGATTACTCCATAATGTCTATGGGAACGCCGATAATCTGTCCGCCGCTTTGGCGAAAAGTTTTTTCGAGTTCCGGCCTGATTTTCCGGGCTTCGAGCGTATCGCTAAGCGGGGCATTGTACATTTCGATAACGCTTTGCATAATGATTTCCTGCTGTTCGGCGAGCTTGGGCGACAAGTCCTTGAGAAAAGGCTTTTGGAGGTTGCGGCGGTAGGAGGCCAGCGCCATTGCGGTGGAAGAGGACATTTGCGAAGTTCGATAAGCACGAACGGCCTTATCGCAGGTATAGCCCCACTCTGTTGTGCTGAATCCTTGTTCGGCAACAATGGCGGACAGTTCATTTTCGCGCCCGAGAAGGCGGAATTTTTGGACCAGCCGCGAACACGGGTTGACCAGGTCTTTCAATATCGGCAGCGGAATGCCTTGCCCGTTGTCGTTTTCCCATTTGTCAAGCAGGCGCCCGGCCAGAAACAGGTCGGACTGCAGGTAGGGATCGCTGCCGAGCTTGCCGATGGCCGGCAGGGTGGCGGCGACGGCCCGGATGTCGGCAGCCGTGACCAGAGAGTCCGCATTGGGGCGGATGGTTCGCAGGCTGCTGCGGACGCTTTTTTTATCGGCGGCTTGCTGTGGGTTATAGGCCGAAGGCGGTACCAGTTTTTGCAGGCCGTCAAAGAACTTTTCGTTATACGGCGCTTTGGGCGGGCGGCTGGTCGGAATCGGCTTTTCGATAACTTTTCGGTTTTCGGGCCAGGCTTCGGGCATCAGGGTAAAATACAGCGACGGCGAAAGGAATTCCAGTCCTGCGATGTTTCTGAAACGCGGGTCAATCCGTTCGGGGAATTTGTTTTTGGTTTCCTTAATACCGGGGAGATTGAGAATTTTCTCCGACATGCCGGGAACAGTGTGCAAATAAGGACCGATATACTGGTAAGTTTCTTTGGGCATCATGGCCAGCATTTCGAGCAAACGGTCTTCGTATTCCGGTTTGAGGCGTTTTTCCGAAGTGCCGTAAGATTTTATGATGTCGCGAAAAGCCTGGTCAAAACGGTTGCCGATATTCCAGGAATAATCATAATGCTTGTCATATATGTCTTCCGTTTGGTATTTTTGCTTTAACTCTGCCAGCATCGGCAGCGGCTGTTCCAAATCGACCCGGAAAAATTTCCGGTAATCGGAAGCCGCGGCCGAAGCCAGCGAGGGCAAAAGGATGCCGAGAAAAACCAGCAAAAGCCTCTTCATTATTGTTTTCCGGAAATTCTGACGCTGAATGTCAGGGTTTGATCGGAATGCGGTTCCAAATTAAAGCGCCATACCCGGGTATTGGCGTTTTTGCTTTCGCTGCGGATGTTTTCCGACAACAACGAAACGGTATTGCCGAAGTCTTGCTCGAAGACGATTTCGGAAATCTCGTCTTTGGCGTTTTCAAATTTTACTTCAACGGCAAATTCGCGAATATCCTTGCCGAGGGGTTCGTTTTTGGTGATTTTTCCTGAAACGGTGATATCGAAAGCCTTGCCGGTTTCAAGTTCGATTTTTTCGTTAACGGCGGTGTGTTCGATTTTATTTTCGCCGATGAACTGCAAATTGCCGCTCTTGTCATTTTGGTAAAGGCGGATGATTCCTCCCGGAAGCGGTTCGCCAAGGTGCGAATCGGCATTGTTGGCAATTTTGAAAATCACGTTGGGGTTTTCGCGGGTAAATTCGTCGGAATTGGTATATAAGTTAAGATAAAAAGGCGAAACCAACTTGTATTCCTTGCTGAATTTGACCTGATTTTTGGTCATCAGGTTGACTTGTTTGGTTTGTTTGTCTTTGATGGTTGTGGTGTTGGGAAGCGTATAGAGATAATAGTCGGACAACGCTTCACGGCTCGGAACGGCGGTACTTTCGACGGCAACGGCATCGGCCATGCCTTTGGCAAGCATCATGTTTCGCGGCTGGATGTCCGGGGCGGGGTTGATTTGGTTAATATTTCCGGCGATGAGCTGTACTTTGGCATCTTTATAGTCGGTGCCGGAATTGTTCTGCAGCGTGACCCAGCCGTTCAGCGTCAGTTCATTTTTGCCGGTGATTTCGGCGATATAGTCTGTTTTCCAGCTGATGCCGTTGGTCAGGTAAGCCAGTTCCAGATCCTGGTTTCCGGTCTGTTTGTTGTTGAGGCTGATAACCAAGGTCGGCTGGGTTCTGAGGTTGTCCGGCAGTCGGTTATATATAATGCGCCCGGGAAATTTGGTTTCATATCCGTAACTGAATTTGAGAACCGGGGAACCGTAGTTAGAAGTTACGATTTCGGCGGTATCAAAAATATCTTTTCCGGTTTCGGGGTCGGTGACTGCGGTTTTTACGGTTTCTCCGACAGATTCTTCAAGAATGTTGGCCGGGGTCAGGAGGTTGTAGTCATAGTTTTGTTCCAAAACGGTGATGCCTTTGCCCTGCAGCATGGCCGTTTCCGCTTTAATGCGGCTGGCGACTCCTTCAAAGGCAATGACCGATTTGCCGGCCGGCAGTTCAATCCGCCGCGTGTCCTTAACGAAGGCAAGGTTATTGTTGTAAATGCTTAAGGCCGTTTCAACGTTTTTGTCTCCGCCGATTTTTACTTCGGACGAAAAAACCGGGGAAGCTGACAAAGCCAGGCTGCAAAGAGCCGTGAAAAGTTCCAGACGGTATTTTTTCATAACTATTCTCCTTCTTTTATTATTGCTATGGAATATAATTCAAAAAATTACAAAAAAAAAGTGATAAATTGTGAATATCGCTAGACTTGGGAAAATTAATAAAATATTATAAAAAGCATCAAAATATTTCTATAGGAGTAGTAAAGATGGCTTGGACAGATCAAATGGTTGAGGATTTGAGAACGATGTGGAAACAGGGGCTGACAACCGCCGAAATCGGAAAAAAGCTCGGCGTTTCCAAAAATTCGATTGTCGGAAAGGTTCACCGTCTCGGCTTGTCAGGCCGGCCGTCTCCGATTAAAAAGAAGGACGGGGACGAGGAACATGCGGCGGATAATAAGCCTGCTTTGAAAGACAAGGCTCCGCGGGCCGAGAAGGAAAGTCCGAAGGCTGTTTCCGAGCCGGCGGTCAAAGAAGAAGCCAAAACGGCCAAACCGTCGGTGGTGACTGCAGAAAAAAATTCTGAAAAGAAAGAAAGCCGGAAAGAGGAAACCAAAGAATGTTTCAAGTCTGATTTGGAAAAAAGTGCAAAGGCCGTTTCTCTGATGGAATTGGACAATCATACCTGTCGGTGGCCGTTGGGCGATCCTAAGGACGATAATTTTCATTTCTGCGGCAAAAAGGTCAAAATCGGACAGACCTATTGTGAGGAGCATTCTGCCGTGGCTTATGTCAAACCAGGGAAGTCTAAATAGCATAATTTTTGCAATTTGATAAAATTTTAACTTATTTGCGCCATAATATCGTCAAAAGAAGAATCTGAAATACGCAAGAAAAGGAAATTTCAAAATGTCTGTAGGTGCAATAGCGTCTTTTATTATGGGCTTCGCTCTGATCGTCGGGTCTATTTTGGCCGCGACTGACCGGCCGGAGAGCTTTATTGATTTTCCGAGTGTTTTAGTGGTTTTGGGCGGAACGTTTGCCGCGCTGTTTATTTCTTTTGAGCCGAAAACGGCTTTTTCGGCCTTGCGGACTATGCTTGAGGCGTTTAAGCGTCATCCCGATTCTGAAAAATCACTAAAAGACGAGGTCGGACGAATCGTCCGCTGGGCTTATATTGTTCAGAAAAGCGGTTTGCAGGGACTGGAAAATGAAATCAGCGACAAGTTACGCGAGGAGGATCCTTTTCTGGCGGCAGGGGCAGATTTGGTAGTGACCGGATATACCGGGGCGGAGATTAAGCAGATTTTAGAACATATGCTCGAATCTAAGGCGGCCCGGGATGCGAAAATAACAGATGCCCTAAAAAAAATGGGTGGCGATTCACCGGCATTCGGTATGTTGGGAACCTTAATCGGTTTGGTTATTATGCTTGGAAATATGGGGGGGGATCCGGCAGCTATCGGACCAAGTATGGCGGTAGCATTGATTACGACTTTTTACGGCATTATTCTGGCCCGTTTGGTGTTTATTCCGCTTTCGACCAAATTAGCCGCACGTAATGACGTCAGCCTTTTTAAAAATGTTTTGCAGATGGAAGGGCTGGTTTTACTGGCGGAGCGCAAAAGTCCGCGTTATATTCAGGACAAGATAAATTCCTTTGTTGATGTTCAGGAGCAATTTTCGATTGACCGGGATCTGAACAATCCTTCCGGAAATGCATAGGCGAGGCAATTATGAAACGAAAACCCCCTGCGGCGATAGATGAAGACTGGATGTCGACTTACGGCGATATGGTGACGCTGTTGCTGTGTTTTTTTGTAATGATGGCCGGCGTTTCCAAAATTGATGCTGCCTTGTTTGAACAAATTCAGGCCGGAATGAACGAAGGAGTCGGAAAACGCGATGTTCAGCGTCCGATTGAAATGATGTTGGTTGAGCTGACAGACGATATTCAGTCGTTGAGCGTCGGCAATGAGGTTTCTTTGGGGACAGATTCTCAAGGCGTGGTTCTTGAATTTGACGGGGATTTTATGTTTGATTACGGCTCGGCCAAGCTGCGTGAGCCGGTTATTCCGGTTTTGAAGAAGGTTGCGGCAACGTTAAATACCGAACGTTACAATTCGTTTAACTTTGAAATTTCCGGGCATACGAGCGATCAGCCGTTCAGCAGTCCGCAATATCCCTCGAATTGGGAGTTGTCGTCAGCGCGGGCGGCGGCGGTGGTCAGATTTTTTGAGAGCCGCGGAATTCCCCGGATCCGTCTGCGGGCCGTTGGCTTGTATGATGTTGCGCCGAAGTATCCTAACCGTGATCGGGATGATGTGCCTATTCCGCAAAACCGGGCGAAAAACCGCCGGGTGGAAATCCATATTGTGCCATCATTTAAGTAAATTTGAGAAAGCCCGCTTCGGCGGGTTTTTTTCTGTTAAGGCAAATGGCGTTTGCGGTCGAAAATCAAGAGGAGGCAGGGTATTTTCCGTCGGCAGAGATTGCGATATCTGATTTGTTGAGAATTTTTCGGAGTTTTCGGCTTGGTTCAGGACAGAAAGCAGGACGGAAGGGAATTTCAGAGTGAGGATTAACGGCGGATTATAACCGGCCATTGGTCATCGGACAACAAGTCCAGCGTTAAGGTCGGCTGATTCAGACGCATCTGATAGATCCAATAATTGGCCATGACCCGTTCCAGATAAATGCGGGTTTCCTGTGAGGGTATAATTTCCATAAACAGCAGCGGATCGTTGTTGTCTTTTATGGTTTTGAGCCATTTGTACAGATTTCCCGGCCCGGCGTTGTAAGCGGTCATCATATAAAGCAGGTTGCCGTTGATGAACGGTTTATCCATCAGGTAAGATACATATTCCTGTCCGAGTTCCAAGTTGTATTCGGCTGTAAAGAGCCGGGATTTGTTTTGCCGCAGTTTTTTGTTGCCGCTGATGTAGGCGGCGGTACTGGGCAGAAGCTGCATTAGCCCGCAGGCTCCGGCCGGGCTTGAGGCATAGGGGCGAAAAGAGGATTCCTGACGGCTGAGCGCCCAGACCAAAGCCGGGTCGATTTTCCAGCCATTGCGCGGCTGCCACCGCGGGAGGGGATATTCGGCATGATCGTAGCTGCGGCTGCCGTTGCGGTCTGTCAATTCTTTGCTGAGTATGATGGCGACGGAGTGCATCTGATAGTGGCTGGCCAGGAAAAGGAGAGCCTCTTTCCGGGCGTTGCTCAGGGATTGTCCGCAGGCGCCAATTTCCTGGCGGACAAGTTCTTCCTGTCCGGTGAATATCAGGGCGACTATGCGTTGCAACGCCTGGTTGGAAACCAGGTTTTCCAGATTTTCTTTTTGTTGAAAATCATTGAAATATGATATTTTTTCCCAGTTGTAATGCGGCATTTCTCCGAGTTTACGGGCTGCCAAGATGCCGTAGAAAGTCCGCGGGTAGCGGGCGGCTTTTTTCAGCCAGGTTTTGCTTTGGGAAGAATTTTTTTGTTTTTGATATGCCCGGGAAGCCCAGAAATCGCCGGCGGAGCTTATCCATTCGTCATCGCGGCTGGCTGCGGAAACCCGGGAAAATTCCGATGCCGCTGTTTTATATTCTTTCAGGCGCCAGGCTGCTATTCCGGCTGTCCAGCGGGAACTGGCGTTATTGTTTCGCCGGGCGGCGTTTTGAGCCCATTCCAGCGCCAGGCGGTTGTAATTGTCGGTCAGATATTTGGTGGCAAGGATGTTGGCCAGCCGGCTGTAATAGATGTCGGGAAGCAGTTTTTTTATTGGCCCGTTTTCCAGAATCAACCGGGCCTGTTTGGTTTTTCCGCGGCTGATTGCCCGGCGGAAATCTTTTAATTTTTTCAGCAGAAAGTTTTTGTTGGCGGCGGACAAGCCGGAAAATTTCCGCATATCCCAATGATATACCGAAAAGGTTTCGGTTTGGGGGTATTCTACCGGGCAGGACAGTTCCCGGTCTTGTTTTTTGCGCTGTGCCAGCCGATATATTCTTTTGGCCTGAGGGTGGTCGGCATATTGTTCAAGCCACAAAGCCAGTTCTTCATAGTTGCTTTTGTATTTTGGGGCCAGGTATTTTTCTGCCAATATATGTCCCAGGAGCAGCTTGTTGTTCAATTTTTTGGTTAAGCGGTCGCTTTCTGAAAAGTTTTGGGCTTTTAGGGCATCGAAAACTTTTTGGTAGACGCGGATATCTTCACGATTGAGATTCAGACTGGCGAGCAGTTTTTGCGTTGCCGTTTCTTCCGCATGGCCCCAACAAGGAATCAGCAGCATTCCGATGAGAAGAGCGGAGAGGCCGGCAAATTTGCTCAAAACTGTTTTCATTTTTATTTGACTTTGACCCAGATAATGGAAGAAGCGCATTGTTCGCCGCTCATGCCTTTGATTCGGCAGAGATTAACGACAACATTGGGGTATTTGTCCATAGAGTAGCAACCTTTGCCCATCAGGGTCATCGGGATATAGTTCTCGCTGCGCGGGCTGACGTCATAAAAGCTGGCGGAGGTTTTGATGCTGGGCCAAACCAGTTGCAGGTTTAGAGTATTAATTTTATAAGGTGTGGAATTATGGATTATCAGGTCAAAATCACACATAACCCGGCCGGAAGGGGTTGTGTCTATTTTGAAATTCCGGTAGTAGAGCATAATCCGAGATTCCGGCTGGTTTTCCTGCCGGTTCTTTTGAGCCTGGTTAATAATCGGGTTACGCATGATTTTTTTTCCCATTGCCGGGGACGGGGCGGTTGTTTGCACCGAAGGGGCGTTGTTTGCAGACATTCCTTCAAAAGTCTGAGCCCGAGCTTGGGGAACCCAAAGCTCCCATCCGGCAATCAGCAGGCTGTAAAATAAAATCTTACGCAAGGCATTTCTCCCGATAGGTTATTTTTTGTTGGCCGTTGTCGGAGCCGGAACGCCTGGTGCGGAGACTGCCGGCATCGGTACGGGCTTCTTTTCCGAAGCTGCGGCCGGAAGCGGATTGACCGGCGCTACCGTAGAATTCAACAGGCGGGAAGCTTTATTCAGATTGGCTTCGGCGTTTTTGAACAGGGTATCAAGTTCCTGAGACTGGCGTTCCTTGGTTTTGTTGTCCAGTTCTTTTTGGTTTTCGACCGAAACGGCCAGAAAATCAGTATAATATTCGGGCGATTTGGAAGAAATGTAACGGAACAGGGACTGGCAGGAAAGGCCGTTTTTGTCTCCGTCCTTGCCATCCTTTTTGCAGGAAGAAACGCTGATTTTGGCGTCTTCAAGCAAGATAAAACAGCGGTCGGAGGTGATTTTGCCGCGCATGCTTTTTTGAGAATTTTTCTTGAGGACAGGAATGTTGAGCGTGCTGATGACATCGGGCGAAATATAGTCTTCGGTACCGCGCAAATCGTCACGGCCGTTGCGTCTCATGCTTTTTTCCTGAGTAATTGTATTTTGGACGGCTTCGTCAAACCAGCTGAGGTCAAAGGAAAGTTCGGAAAGGTCTTCGTTGGTCCGGTTATAAATAGTGCTTAAAAATTCGCATCCGGTTGTTACGCCGCGTTCATTTTTAACCGGTTTGATATCCTGGATTTTGACCAAAATGGCGTCATTTTCATTAATTGCGTAAGCAGGCGTTGCTGCAACGAAAGCATAGGCCGCCAGCAAACCCAGAAAAAGTTTCTTCTTTTCAAACATTATTACATTCCTTAAAAAATTAACTTAACCGTATAATAATCAATTTTATTTTATCTTAACAGCAAAAAGTAATTTATCCCACGGCTTCCTTGTAGAGTTTGAGAAGGTCGGTCCATGCTTTGGCTTTTTGTCCGGTATTGCGCAGCAGGTATGCCGGGTGGAAAGTTGCCAATGCCTGTGCGGAAGAGCCGTTGCCTTTGGGGTATTCCAGCCAACGGCCGCGCAATCTGGAAATCGGCTCCTGATTGTCAAAAAGGGCATTGGCGGAGCTGCCGCCCAGCAATAAAATATAGTCCGGATTGATAATCTCAAGCTGTCGTTTTAGAAAAGGAAGGCAGACGGCAATTTCGCCGCCGGTAGGCGTGCGGTTTCCGGGCGGGCGCCAAGGCAAGATGTTGGTAATGTAATAGTCCGAGCGATCCAGACCTATAGCGGCCAGCATTTTATCAAGCAGTTTGCCGCTGCGTCCGACAAAGGGAATGCCGATTCGGTCTTCGTCCGCTCCCGGGGCTTCGCCGATGAGGACAATTTTGGCCTGCGGATTGCCGTCGCCGAAAACGGTGTGGGCGGCGGTCAGCTTCAGGGCACAGCCTTCAAAATTTTCCACAGCCTGGCGGAGTTCTTCCAGCGTTTTGGCTTGGGAGCAGATTTCGTGGGCGTTTTTGCAGGCAGTTGCCGTTGCCTGAGCCAGTTCGGTTGTCGCCTGGCGCGCCGGTGCGGCCGTTTGTGCCGGAGCGGGGCGGGGCAGGACAACCGGCGCCGGAGAGGCTTTGACTGTTTCGGAGCCAAGCTCAAACGGGCGGTCTCCGACGGTTTCGTCAACGCCGGCGAGAAGATAATATTCCAAGGCCGATTTTATGTTAATTTCTTTTTCCATGATCCTATTTTTAGAATAAAAAGGATTTTTTGCAAGAGTAATCATTTATTTACACAAAAAATGTATATATACAAAAATAAGGGTAATAAAATATAATTCTTATTGTCAGTTATAAAAGTTTTTTATAAAGTATCCGGGTAGATTTTGTCCCGGCGGCCTTAGATTTAATGGCAGGTTGTTTGCCGAGGCTGGGCAAGGCCGTAATTTTGGGGTATATTGGTGATATTACAGATGTCAAAACTGGGTTACATAGTTGTTTTTTTGTGCGGAGTCATGTTGTTTAACTCCTGTTCCAACCGCATGGAGGTGCGCCAGTCGCAGCGCCCGGTGTCGGTTCATTCCGCCCAGCTGAAAAAGTCATACGGCGCTTATGTGGCCGGAAGGGTTGCTCATTTACGCAAGAACTTTAACAAGGCTGCGGATTATTATATTGAGGCCTTAAAAGACGATCCTGAAAATGCGGAACTGATTAACAGCGTTTATTTGCTTCTGGTTTCCAAGGGCCGGGTGCATGAGGCGGCGAAATATGCCCGAATCTCCCAATCCAACGGTGATAAGAACAATTTTATTTATATTATTCTGATGACGGACGACATGAAAGAAGGGCGGTATGCCGAGGCGGAAAAGGATTTGTCGGGGCTTAAGGGGCCGGTATATGACCAGTTTATTGTTCCGCTGCTTTCGGCATGGTCTTATGTGGGGCGGCCGGGCGATGCCGAAGCAAACCGCCAAAAGGCGCTGCAGAAGCTTGCCGTGGTGGCAAAGGAGCCGAGTTTTCGGGCGTTGTATAATTTCCACGCCGGCATGATAAACGATTATTACGGTAAAAATGACGAAGCCCAGAAGAATTATGAGGTAATTGTCAACGAGGAAAGTTTGGAAATGTCTTTCCGTTCGTTGCAGATAATTACGAATTTTTATGTACGTACCGGGCAGAAAGAAAAGGCGGTGTCCTTGGTTCGCCGTTATCATGACGACAATGTGCTTGCCGATATGCTGAACCGGTTGGTGCACAATGTCCGTAAGGCTAAGCCCGAAAAGACGGTGCCGATTGTTGACAGCGCCAATATCGGTTTGTCCGAAGCCTTGTTCAGCATTGCATCGACTCTGCGCCAGGGAGCGGCCGGTGTTGATTTGGCTCATATGTTTATCAGTCTGTCGGTTTACGCCAATCCGAAATATGATTTGGCCAAGCTGCTGTTGGCGGATATTCTGGAAAGCCGGGAGATGTATGCCGAAGCCAATGAGGTTTATGATGATATTGACAAGAATTCGGAGGCTTATTATACGGTGCAGCTCAAAAAGGCCAGCAATTTTGTTTTGATGGAAGATTACAAGTCGGCGGAACTGCTTTTGAAGGCTTTGGCACTTGACGGTTACAGCAATTATCAGCTGTTTTTGGATTTGGGCGACGTGTTGCGGGTGAACAATAAACAGGCCGAAGCAATTGAATATTATGAAAAAGCCGTGAAGAAAATTGATAAATTTGACAATGAACATTGGGTTTTGTTCTACGCCTTGGGGATTTCTTACGAACAGGATAAGCAATGGGACAAGGCGGAAAAAAGTTTTCTGAAAGCTTTGGAGCTGAGCCAAAACCATTATCTGGTTTTGAATTATCTCGGGTACAGCTGGCTGAAGCAGGGAAAAAATGTGGAGCAGGCTTTCGGCATGATTGTCGATGCTTATAATCAGGCGCCGAATGACGGCCATATTCTTGACAGTCTGGGATGGGCGTTTTACCGGTTGGGAAAATATGAGCAGGCAATCGAATATATGGAAAAAGCGGCGGAACTGGAACCGGCCAATGCGGTTATCAGCGATCATCTCGGCGATGCCTATTGGTTGGGCGGGCGCAAGAATGAAGCCGGCTTCCAATGGAATCACGTTTTGGTGATGAAAGACGACACCGGCGAGGTGGATTATGATTTTGTCCGCCGCAAGATTGACGGTGAGGCGCCAAAGAATGAAGTTCCGCCCTATAATGAAGAGCTGATTGAAGAAAAAATCAAGGAAATTTCCAAAGAGTAAGCCGTTTGGATTGAAAAAGGCTGCGGGAGAATTATATCTTTTGGCAACAGAACAGGAGATATAAGATGGAAATGTATTTGTTTTTGGCGTTTATTTTGCTATATGTGCTGATGGCGTTCTTTGTCCGCAAAGACGTGATGCATAAAATTTGGACTTCGGCATTTATTGTGGCGTTTATTATAACCGCCGTTGCCATTGCCTTTTTGCGGGTTAACAATCAGGACGTAATGATGAATGCCAATGAGTTGAACTGGTATTATTTGCTTTATTTGTTCGGTTCGCTGGCCGTCGTTTTCGGTATGATAAACCTGTGGATGTATCGCAAGCCGCTGTTTCATATTTTCTTTGACGGCAATACTGATGGTGACAAAGATGAAGACGGCGATTAGGCCGCCTTCATCAAAATATTGCAGCTTTGTCCGCCGATAACGGCGATGTATTCGTTCTTTTTAAACAGCTTAAACCTTTTTTTCAGGTTCAGCAGACGGCTGGTTTTGGCAAAGTCCGAAGTGGTGATGACGAGCCCGTTGTCAGAATTTTGCAGCCTGGTGTCGGGGAGTTTGGCGACAAAGCCTTTCAGTTCGTCAAGGCTGCTCCAGCCGTTGGCGCCGATCATGCTTTGGGTTAACGTGATTTTTTCTCCGGAAGGACGAGCGGAATAATTTTCTTCAATTTCCCGCTGAGACATTCCCAGTATAAAAAGCAGGTTTTCGGCCGCTTCTGCGGAATTGTCGCTGGCATGAACCAAGTAGCCGCCGCCGGTCCATTGCCGATAGAGGTTTTTGTCGCGGATGGCATTGTAATTGCTCTTCTGTTCCGGTTGGTGTGAATCTTCCACCATATTGGGGTTGTTGTCATAGCCCACAATGAGTGTGAAGGCTCCGGTGCCGCATTCTTTTTCTTTTTTGCAGCCGGCGGGGATTTTCTTTCCGTAAAGACGGGAAAGGTTCTGCGCAAATTCGGTGGCGGGCCAGTTGATTATAAAGGTTTGCTGAATATCATATTTGGAGGCGATATCCTGCATAATTTTATTTTCAAGGGTCCGTCCGTTTTCCCAGATTACAAAAATTTGCAGTATTTTTTTCACTTTAGTCCTTGTTTCATAAAAAATATTTATTCAGAATAATGAATTTTTTTTTGAAATCAAGATTTAATTTACATGGTGGAAATGTCTGATTAATCGATTGCTTTAATTTTGCGGTTGGGTATGATGGAAAACATTCATAGCAAACAAAATTGAGGGACTGATGAAAATAGCGATTGTAGGAACCGGATATGTTGGCTTGCCGACGGGTGTCGGACTGGCGGAATTTGGCAATGAGGTCATTTGTGTTGATAAAATAGCCGCTAAAATCGAGGCTTTGAACAATGGGCAACTGACAATTTATGAAGACGGGCTTGAAGAATTGTTCCAAAAGGCGGTCAGATCGGGGAAGCTCCGTTTTACGACGGATATGAAAGAGGCGGTTGCCGGCGCCGACGTGGTTATGCTGGCGGTCGGGACACCGCCGCATCCGGTTACCAAAGAAGCTGATTTGCAATATATTTATGCGGCGGCTCAGGAAGCGGCACAATATTTGGACGGTTATACGGTTTTGGCAACCAAGTCGACAGTACCGGTCGGAACCGGCGATGAAGTTGAGGCGATTGTCCGCCGGGTTAATCCCGGGGCAGACTGCGACGTTATTTCGCTGCCGGAATTTTTGCGCGAAGGTTTTGCCGTTCATGACTTTTTTAATCCTGACCGGATTGTTATCGGCGCTGACAGCGAAAGAGCGGGAAAGGTCATGCGGGAGCTTTATAAGCCGTTTGAAGGCAAGACGCAGTTTTTGTTGGTCGGCCGGAAGTCGTCTGAGACGATTAAATACGCTTCCAATGCCTTTTTGGCAATGAAGATTCATTACATTAACGAAATGGCCGATTTTTGCGAGGCTTCGGGGGCCAATATTAATGAAGTTGCCCGGGGAATGGGACTTGACAGCCGAATCGGCAACAAATTTTTGAATCCAGGACCGGGATACGGCGGGAGCTGTTTTCCGAAAGATACCAACGCCATGGCCGAAATGGCAAAAAAATTCGGCGTACATTTGCATTTGATCGAAACGACGATTTCGTATAATGACGAGCGCAAGGTCAATATGGCGCGACGGGTTTTGGCGGCGGCAGAAGGCAATTCCGAAGCCAGGATTGCCCTTTTGGGGCTGGCGTTCAAAGGCGGAACCGACGACTGTCGGGAATCTCCGGCAATGGATATTTTGCGGGAGCTGATAAAGCGCTCGCACAATGTTGCGGTGTATGACCCGAAAGCGATGCCTAATGCGCAAAAGCTTATCGGCGACAGCGTTGTTTATGCCGCAGATGCTTATGAAGCGGCACAGGGCGCGGACGTATTGGTTATTCTGACCGAATGGGAAGATTTCCGGCATCTTGATTTGGCGGTTCTGAAGTCAAAAATGCGGCAGCCGCGGGTTGTGGATTTGCGCAATATGATGCAGGCCGAAGAAATGGCGCAAAACGGATTTGATTATTGCTGTGTAGGGATGAAATCTTAGAAACCGTTGTTATTTGTATGTAACATTAACAAGGAGGGTGTTATGGATGATAATATTCAAAAGTGCGGCTCTCGGCAGGTGGCGGCAGGGCTGTTGGCTCTGGGCGTATTTTTAGGCGGCTTTTTTCCGGGGTATTTTTATTACCGGGCCAAAATGGACAGTAATTTTGTGACAGTCAAAGGATTGTCGGAAATGGATGTCCGGGCGGACTTGGCCGTTTGGGAGCTGAAATTTGTCGTAACCGGGAATGATTTGAAAACTGCGCAGAATGAAATGAATTCCCAGCTGGGGATGATTTTGGGTTTTTTGAAAAACATGGGGTTTCAGCAAAGCGAAATTACCACCGGGCGGATAGAAACCAATGATTTGATGGCTAATCCGTATCGCAGCGGCGATGCCGGAAATGTGCGATATATTCTGACCCAGGGGGTGCAGGTTCGTTCAAACAATGTTGACAATGTGGCACGGGCTTTGAACTCGACGGCGGTGTTAATCAGCAAAGGGGTTGTCTTTGACAGCCAGACTTATGGTTCTCCGGTCTCATATCTCTTTACAAAGCTTAATGAGATTAAGCCAAAAATGCTTGAAGAAGCGACCAAAAACGCGCAAGCGGCCGCTGCTGAATTTGCCAAAAGCTCTAACAGCTCGGTTGGGCGTATCCGTAGTGCCAATCAGGGCGTTTTCTCTATTTTGCCCCGTGATCAGACAGCCTCGGCTCAAGAGATTAATCAGATTGAGAAAAAGGTGAGGGTGGTAGCGACGGTTCAATATTATCTGGAATAAAATCGCTTGTAAACGTTCGTATAATGGTCGTTTCATACAGAAACTGCGGGTAAAATGCCCGGTCACGTATTTCTCTATACGCTCGCTCGCATTTTCCCTGGTTTCTTATTATACGACTCATTTTCCGAGTTTTTTGTAGGACTTGTATTTCTAATATATCGAATTAAAAAACTCCCGCTTTTGAACTAATTCATCGGCGGGAGTTTTGAAATTATCCGGTAATTCGCGACCGTTCAATGTCTTTGAAATAATTTACCGTATCGGCTTTTAATTCCTTGGTTGCTTCTTCGTCGCATACGATGATGGCATGTTGGTGCATTTGCAGAATACTGACCGTCCACATGTGATTGACGCTTCCTTCGACTGCATGGTGCAGCGCCCGGGCTTTGTTGGCTCCGGTAGAAAGAATCATAACCTCCTGGGCATCCATAATTGTTCCGACGCCAACTGTCAGGGCCGTGGTCGGAACTTTGCTGATATCATTGTCAAAAAAGCGCGAGTTTGCCTTGATGGTTTCGGAGGTCAGGGTTTTGACGCGGGTACGGGAAGTCAGCGATGATCCGGGTTCGTTAAAAGCAATGTGTCCGTCGGAGCCGACCCCTCCCAAAAACAGGTGAATGCCGCCGGCTTTTTTGATGGCGTCTTCATATTTTTGGCATTCTTTAGCATAGTTTTTGGTCATGCCGTTTAAGATGTGGACATTTTCGCGTTTGATATCGATGTGTTTGAAAAAGTTTTCCCACATAAAATAATGATAGCTTTGCGGGTGTCTGGCGTCGAGGCCGATATATTCGTCCATGTTAAAAGTTACGACGTTTTCAAAAGAGAGTTTGCCGGCCTGGTTCAGTTTGATCAATTCGCGATAGGTGCCCAGCGGGGTCGATCCGGTCGGCAATCCCAAGACAAACGGTTTTTGCGGCGTAGGGCGAAATCCGTTGATTTTGTATGCAATATAGTTGGCTGCCCACTGGGAGCAATCGTCATAATCGGGTCTGATGATAAGGCGCATGTTATTTCTCCTGATAGATTTGGCCGTTTAAGATAGTGTGAATAATGTGAAAATCCTGATTGAACACCACAAGGTCGGCATCGTAGCCGGGGGCGATGATGCCTTTGTTGGAAAGTTTCAAAACCTGCGCCGGGTTGGCGGAGGACATCTGTATGGCCTGTTCTACTGACAAGCCCCAGGATACGAGGTTTTTTACGCTGTCGATCATGGTCATGGCCGAGCCGGCGATTACATTATCGGATTTACGGTAAAAGCATTTGTCCAGATAGACTTCTTCGTTGTTGGCAAACAAATGTTCGGCTTTTTGTTTGGTTGGTTTGAGAGAGTCCGTTACCACTACCAGCTTGTCCAACGGTTTGTATTGGACCAGAAGTTTAATCAGGTTGGGGTCAATATGGATGCCGTCGGCGATAAATTCGCAGGAAAGTTCCGGGTGTATCAGAACTGCGCCGACCGCGCCGGGATCCCGGTGGTGCATGCGGCTCATGGCATTAAACAGGTGGGTGGTATGCATGATCCGCACCTGCATGCCTTCCAGCATATTCTGATAGGTGGCGTTGGTGTGTCCGGCCTGCATGATAATTCCCTGTTCGATGCAAAACAGCGCCAATTCCCGCGTGTGTTTGAGTTCCGGAGCAAGCGTCATGTTAATGATTTTTCCTTTGGAGGCCTTCCAGAGGCGTTTCATCAGCGGAAGGTCGACCGGGCTGATGCTGTTCGGCGATTGGACGCCCAGGCGTTCCGGCGAGATGAAAGGGCCTTCAAGATGCATGCCGAGAATATGGGCGCCTTTTTCGTGTCCCATGGCTTTGACGATTGCCTTGATGCCGCGGGTCATTTCTTTTTCGGGGGCGGCGTAGAGGGTCGGGATAAAGGAAGTGACACCGTAGCGGGCCAGAATTTCGGACATTTCCAAAATCGAATCGGCTTTGTAATCGTCGGTGCCGTAACCGCCAATGCCGTGAATATGGGTGTCTATGAAGCCGGGGGCAATATAGGCGCCGTTAGCGTTAATGATTTTGACTTTGGGATTGAATTGTTTTTGGAGAAAACGCCGTTCGCTGAAAACATCGGCAATACGGTTGTTTTTGATATAAACCGCACAATTTTCCATAACCGAAAACCCGGTCAGGACAGTAGCGTTGTGTAAACAAATGGCTGTGTTCATAATAAACCTTTTAATGATAAGAATCGATATTATTATGCTATTCTCCGAAAGTAAATTTTTTGCAAACATTTGCAGGGAATTTTGGGATATCTGCCTAATAGTGTTTGAAAAGCGGCGGCTTTTGTTATAGCGTAGCCTGGCGACTAAATTTGAGGTTGAAATGAAAAAATTTTGGGTAAAGCTGCTGTGCTTTCTGGTTCCGGTCAAAAAATACCGGAAACGGCTGAAAAATCTGTTGATGGACAAATTGGGCGGAGAAGCAGCTTCGGCATTGCATCCGCGGGCCAAGGGAAATGTTCTGGTTTCTTATATGAAAGACAGCCTGCTGCTCAAGGACAATGACATCCGTTTGAAGTATCATACCAACCGCTGGGAAAATCGTGAAATTGCCCGGATATTTTATGATTTGGGTTATAATGTTGATTGTATTGATTTTAATGCCGGTTTTCGTCCCGCGCATCAATACGACATTATGTTTGACATTGTGGGACGTTTTGACGAGTTTGAAAAATTCCTTAAACCGGGAGCGCTTAAGATGCTGCATCTTACCGGGAGTTATGGCTGTTATAACAATGCCCGGGAGCGGGAAAGGCTGGCCTATCTGGAACGGCGGCGGGGAATTAAGTTGTTGCCCGAGCGTGTGAGCAGCGAAGACGGCGATGGCCGGCTTGAGGCTGCCGATGTTTGTTCCTTGGTTGGAAATGAGCATACTTTAAACACCTATCCGGAATGGTCTCGTTCAAAAATCAAACTGATAAACCTGACCGGTTCCCAGCTGCGACGGGTTAAGACACCGGGCGAATATTATCCGCGGGAACGGGAATTTTTGTGGATGGGCGGTGCCGGGCCGGTGCATAAGGGATTGGATTTGCTCTTGGAAGTTTTTGCGCGGCATCCGGAGTGGACGCTCAACGTGATGAGCAAAATCAATAAGAAAAGCAAGTTTTATCAACTTTACAGAAAAGAACTTACCGCGTTTCCGAATATTCATTTTCATGGGTTGGTCATGCCCAGTTCCGAGAAATTTGGTCAGATTGTCTCCCGTTGCTTTGCTTATATAAATCCTTCTTGTGCGGAAGCTACTTCAACAGCGACGGTCACGGCGCTGTCCGTCGGTTTGTTTCCGATTATCAGTTATGACAACGGTTTCACGCTGCCCGAAGGGTGCGGCATGTATCTGGATAAGTGCAGCGTAGAGGAAATCGAGGAGGCAATCAGGCGCCTGTGGCTGAAAAATCCTGAGGAAGTTCGGGGCGAAATCGGAAAAGTTCATCAGATGACGCTGAAAAACTTTTCGCGGGAGAACTTTCGCCGGAATATGCAGAAGTATCTTGCCGAACAAATTAAAATTCATTTTGATGCCAAAGCAAAACCGGCGCCCCGGTCAGAGAACAAGCAAGGGAAAGATAATGAAGAGCAATAGTATTTGGGCGCAGAAGCGTTGGTTTTCGGTTTCATCGTTTCAGTTTAATGCCGTATATTCCGCGGCGGTTTTGGTTATTTATAATCCGCTGTTTTTTAAGAAATTTTATGAAGTTTCTCCGAGCGGGCTGTTTTTTGCGGCCGGTTTGTTGTGTTTGTTTTTGCTGCTGAATGCCGCCTGCAATATTTTGCTGTTTCGTCCGGTAACCAAATTTTTGGCGGTTTTGCTGCTGTTGGTTAATTCCGTGGTTTATTATTTCATGATTACCTATAACATTGCCGTTGACAAGGTGATGCTGCTGAATTTGCTGGAGACGGACGTTAATGAAGCAAGGGAAACCTTCAGTTACAGTATTTTCTGGTATGTTGCCCTGTTGGGCGTTTTGCCGTCGGCGGTGGTTTATAAAACTGAAATCCGCTCTCGCGGCTGGGTGGGCGAGCTGGTACAGCGTTTGTTTACGATTGCGGTATCTTTGCTGATTGTGGCCGGAGTTGTTTTTTCGGGTTTTAAGACGACCGCTCAATTTATGCGCAACAACAAGCCGTTGAAATATTCGCTGATTCCGGTCAATTATTTTGGGGCGGTGGTTTCGCTGGTTAAAATAAAAATGACCGAAAGCAGCGGTCCGGTGGAGAAGATTGCCGTTGACGCTTCGTTGAAACGCTATTGGCAAAGCCCGGAAAAGAAAAATCTGCTGGTGATTGTGGCCGGAGAAACGGCGCGGGCGGCAAATTGGGGATTGAACGGTTATGCGGTTGATACGACTGCCCCCCTTAATCCTTACCGAAGCGAGATATTTAATTTTAGCGACGTTTCGTCCTGCGGAACGTCTACGGAAGTTTCGCTGCCTTGCATGTTTGCATTGGAAGGGCGGCGTGATTTTAACCTGTGGAAGGCCAAAAGGAAAGAAAATCTGCTTGATGTTGCCGCGGCAACCGGATATGAGGTTTTGTGGCGCGACAACAATTCCGGCTGCAAGGGCGTTTGCGCCCGGGTGGAGACCGAAAGCCCCTGTACGACGGCCAACTGTTTTGATGAGATTTTGACGGAAGGACTGGCCGGCCGTTTGGCGGCGAGTCCAAGGGACCGGCTGATTGTTTTGCATCAGAAAGGCAGTCATGGGCCGACGTATTATCTGCGGTATCCGGAGACGGCCGAAGTTTATAAGCCGGCCTGCAAAACGGAACGCTTGGACAAGTGTTCCGATGAGGAGATTGTTAACGTTTATAACAACACTATTCGTTATACGGCGCAGAATTTGGCGGATTTAATAAATGAATTTCGGAAGCTCGGCGACATTTATAACGTTACGCTGGTTTATATGTCGGACCACGGCGAATCTTTGGGCGAAAACGGCATTTATCTGCACGCGGCTCCGTATCGCTGGGCGCCGGAGGGGCAAATTAAGATACCGTTTATGGTTTGGATGAGCGATACGACGGCAGATGATTTGGGAATTGAGCGCGCGTGTATGGAAAAATATCTGCAAAAGCCGCTGTCTCATGATAATCTGTTCCATACGGCATTGGGAATTTTGGGTATCGATACCGGCGTTTATGAGCCGGAGCTGGACGTCTTTGCGGGCTGCCGGCGGCATTGGGGTGAGTGATGAGGGTTGCTTTTCCGAAATGCTTGTGATACTTTAGGCAAATCTTATCAGTAAACAGAAAACAGAGGAAATTATGAAAAAAGCGCTTATTACTGGAATTACTGGGCAGGACGGTTCTTATCTTGCCGAGTTGTTGTTGGAAAAGGGATATGAGGTTCACGGCATGAAGCGCCGTGCTTCTTCTTTCAATACATCGCGGATTGATCATCTTTATCAGGACAGTCATGACAAAAACGCCCGGCTGAAGCTGCATTACGGCGATTTGACGGATTCCTCGAATATCTTGAGCCTGATCAAGAAGATTGAGCCTGACGAGGTTTATAATCTGGCGGCACAGTCGCATGTTAAGGTTTCGTGGGATTGTCCGGAATATACCGCCGATGCCGACGCTCTGGGGACGCTCCGGCTTTTGGAGGCTATCCGTTCCTGCGGCCTGGAGAAAAAGACCCGTTTTTATCAGGCTTCGACTTCCGAACTGTTTGGCCTGGTTCAGGAAACGCCGCAACGCGAAACCACACCGTTTTATCCGCGTTCCCCTTATGCCGTGGCCAAGCTTTACGGCTATTGGATTACGGTCAATTACCGTGAGAGTTTCGGAATGTATGCCTGCAACGGCATTTTGTTCAACCATGAGAGCCCGCGCCGCGGCGAGACTTTTGTAACCCGCAAGATTACTCGTGCGGCGGTGCGGATTAAGCTGGGAATGGAAGACCGTTTGTATCTCGGCAATATTGATGCCAAGCGCGATTGGGGACATGCAAGAGATTATGTGGAGGGCATGTGGCGGATTTTGCAACAGGACAAGCCGGAAGACTTTGTGCTGGCAACCGGCGTGACGACAACAATCCGCAAGTTCTGCGAGATGACTTTTAAGGAGCTGGGAATGGAAATCGAATGGCAGGGGCATGGCGTTGATGAAAAGGGAATTGACCGGAATACCGGCAAAGTTCTGATTGAGATTGATCCGCGCTATTTCCGTCCGGCGGAGGTCGATTTGCTGCTCGGCGACGCCTCAAAGGCAAAAGCCAAACTGGGCTGGCAGCCAAAGTATGATTTGGAGGCCCTGTGCCGCGAGATGGTCAAGGAAGATTTGCAGGAAGCCAAGCGCGAAAAGTTTTTGCGTGAAAACGGTTATGAAGTTTTGATTCCGCAGGAGTAAGCCAATGGAAAAAAGTGCCAAAATCTATGTTGCCGGACATCGCGGTTTGGTCGGTTCGGCAATTATGCGCCGGCTCAGAGCCGAAGGGTTTGAGAATATCGTTACCCGCAGCCATGCCGAACTTGATTTGACCAATCAGGAACAGGTTGATGCGTTTTTTGCCCAAGAAAAACCGGAATATGTCTTTCTGGCAGCGGCGAAAGTCGGAGGGATTATGGCCAATAAAACCTATCCGGCCGAGTTTATTTACAAAAACCTGATGATTGGCTGCAACGTGGTGGAAGCCAGTTATCGCAACGGGGTCAAAAAACTGTTGAATCTTGGTTCTTCGTGCATTTATCCGCGGCTGGCGCCGCAGCCGATGAAGGAAGACGCTTTGTTGACTTCGGAACTGGAAGCGACCAACGAGGCCTATGCGATTGCCAAGATTGCGGCAATTAAGCTTTGCCGGTATTATAATCAGCAATACGGGACCAATTACATTTCGGTGATGCCGACCAACCAGTATGGGGCGGGCGACAACTTCAATATGGAAACGGCTCATCTGCTGCCGATGCTGATGCGGCGTTTTCATCTGGCCAAGCTGCTGCGGCAGGGAGATTTTGAGGCCATTCGCCGCGATTTGAAAAAATACAGGCTCGGCTGGGGATTGGACGAGAAACTTAACCTTGAAGACGAAGATTCTATTGTTTCCGTCCTGGCACAGGTTGGAGCTTATAAGGACAAGGCGGTCGTTTGGGGCGACGGGTCGGTTTTTCGGGAGATGATGGATGCCGACGATTTGGCTGACGCCTGTTTTTATCTGATGCAGAACAAAGATGCAAAAGACATTGGAGAGCTGGTTAATATTACCGACGGAACAGATATTCAACTGAAAAATCTGATTGAGCTGACAGCCCGGATTGTGGGGTATGACGGCAAAATCGAATATGATACGACCAAACCCAACGGTACGCCGCGGAAGATGATGGACGCCACCCGGATTAAGGCTTTGGGCTGGTCGCCGAAAATCAGGCTTGAGGACGGAATAGCCAGGGCCTATCGCTGGTATGTGGAAAATACGGAGAACTAACATGAAAAAATATTATATTGTCAGCGGCGGATTTGATCCGATACATGAAGGGCATATTGCCATGATCCGTGCCAGTGCGGCGGAGAGCGACGGCGTTATTCTGCTGCTTAATTCCGATGACTGGCTGACGCGCAAAAAGGGAACGAATTTTATGAATTTTCAGACCCGGAAAATCATCTGTGAGAACCTTAAGGGCGTTCTTGAAGTGATAGCTTTTGACGATGCGGATAATTCGGCTTCCGACGGCATTCGCCTTGCCCGGGAAAAATATCCTGACGCGGAGTTGGTTTTTGCCAACGGCGGAGACAGAACCAAAGAAAACATTCCCGAGACGGCAATGTGCGAAAAGTGCCGCGTGGTGATGAAATTCGGAGTTGGCGGAGAGAACAAGGCTAACGCTTCTTCAAAAATTTTGAAGGAATATGTTGAAAAGATCGGAGCCTGAGTTTTGAAAAACATAAAAATTTCCGTTATTACCGCAACTTTTAACCTGATTAAAAACGGGAGGGAAGGTTTTTTTCGCCAGATGGTCGAATCGGTGCAGCGCCAGACCTGGCGGAATGTGGAGCATCTGATTGTTGACGGCGGTTCTTCTGACGGGACGGTTCAGATGCTGGAAGAACTGGCGTCAGCGGGCAAAATAAGGTATATTTCCGAGCTGGACAAGGGTATTTATGATGCCATGAACAAAGGAGCGGCATTGGCGGCGGGAGAACTGATTACCTTTCTTAATTCCGACGATTTTTTCAGCAACACCAAAGGCCTGGAAGAATCCATGAAAGTTTTTGACAAAGGTTTTGATTACTCCTATGCGCCGATAACGGTTCTCAATGAAGAAAACGGGAAGACGGAACCCGGGCGGATCAAGTGGCTGCGGCTGCTGCGCAATATGCCGTTTCCGCATCCGGGAATGCTGGTTCGCAAACAGGTTTTTGAGCAGCTTGGCGGGTTTGACAGCAGTTTAAAACTGGTCGGGGATTATGATTTTATTTTGCGGCTGTTGCTGGCCGGTTATCGCGGTGCGGAGGCCGATCCTTTTGTAACGTTTCGGGCAGGAGGGGCAACGGACGTTTATGCCGATAAGCACAAATCCGAAATGGCCCGGGTTTATGTGAAGAATTATGCCGGGCTGGCCGAGTTGAGCGAAGATGACTGCCGTAAAATTGCAGAGACGTATATTTTTCCGCCGCGTTTGCTGAAAGTTTTGCGCAGCGGCAGATATCAGCCGCGGGTACGGGTGTCTGCCTGGTGGACGGGGTTGAACAGTTGGAAGCGGCGGTTGAAAAACAAGGCAGGCAAGAAATGAAGAAAAAGGTTTTTGTATCAGGATGTTTTGACGTTTTGCACAGCGGGCATATTGCTTTTCTGCAGGAGGCGGCGCAGTATGGCGATTTGTATGTGGCGCTGGGGTCGGACAAAACGGTTCTGGAGCTGAAGCACCGTGCAACATTATATACCGAAAATGAGCGCAAATATATGTTGGACGCTTTGGCCTGCGTTCATAAAGTTTATATCAGTCCGGGTTCGGGGTATATGGATTTTGTAGAAGTGTTGGATTGGGTCAAGCCGGACATTTTCTTTGTCAACGAAGACGGTGACAAGCCCGAGAAGCGGAAATTGTGCGCAGAACGCGGAATTGAATATAAAGTTGGAAAGCGCGTTCCGTTTGCCGATTTGCCTATTCGTTCGACAACGGCAATCCGCGATGAAATGAAGCAGGCGCTTTTAAACGAAAAATAGTTTTGCCGTCAGAAAAGATATATGGCCGTAAATCCGTTTTTGATTTTTAGCATAAGCCGTTTTGCAGAAATTCGGAAATGCAAGCGGAGCGAAATGCGTTACTGACGGATGATTATGTGTTGAAACCATTTTTCCTGAAAAGCGGTTTGTTCTTCAATTTCATCATCTGAGAAGCAAAGGCCGCGGGGAGCGATGATGAGTTTGTCGTCGTTGTCGTTGGTACGGTGGATAACGGCGATGCATTTTCCCTCAAATTCGGCCAGGGGAGTATTAACGCCAAGGACGTAAGCATCCAGTTCTTCGCCGTCTCCGGAAATCGTGCCGGGTACAAATCCGTAATTGACGCTATAGGAAAATCCATATTGGGGGTGTTTGCTTCCCAAGGGGCGGTCTATTGATATTTTGACTGTTTTTCCGAGGTATTTTTGAGCATTGGGCATAGCAGTTCTCCTGATTTTGAATATAGGGAAGGGGGAATCAATATAAGGTTTTAATTTTTCCGTTGTCAGGTTATCGACGTAATTATATGAAGTCAAGTTTTTGTATAAAACGGCGCGGATTTGGAAATAGCGGATTGAGGGGCATTTGTTTTGTCCGGGAGGCGTGTGGCGGCAGGTATTGTATGTTTCTGCCGTATTTTTGTTATTGAAATCTTTAGCGACTTTTGTTAAATTAAAGGCAGCAAGCGGATTTCCCGTTTGTCAGCGCTCTTTTGAGCGCGGGGTGGTAAGAGACCCTTACAAGTACCAGTATTGGATATAATACTGTCAAAAATTATATCCCCAACCAGGGTTGGGGAGGCTTCAGCGTATGTTCAGGGGCAAAAGCCCTAAAGGCTGAAGCAATCATTTGTACTTGTATGATCTCTTAACTCCCTGACCACCTTTTTGAGGTGGTCTTTGTTTATGGTTAAAACAGGGAGAAGAGATGAATGAAAAAATTTTTATGCAAAATAATTTGTGGGCTTGTTCCGGTTAAAAGGGCGAGGAGGAAAGTCAAGGAGTGGTTCGGGGTTCGTGTTCCGGTAGTTGTTCGCGAGTATTACGGCAAAAGGAAAATTTATGACGGCGAAGGAGCGCAGCAGAAAGTTTTTGAGGTTTTGAAAAGCGGAAAACCGTGCCTGATAGCCCGGTTCGGCGGTACGGAATATTCGGCTTTTGAGCAATGGCTGGAGATTAAGGCCGGAAAAAGAAAAAACTACAGCGAAAAAATTCAGAAAAATATTGCGTTGCAAGCGGGTTTTTTTCCGCCGACGCGCGGCAAAATCAACCGCTTTTCCCGAGAGTTGGCCGAAGTTGTCGGGCATGCGGACATTATGGCCGTATGGTTTATTCGCAATGAAGAAAAGATTATGGACAGGTTTTGTCCCCAGGCGCAGTTTATCCGTTTGTCTTCTTTTGCCCCGTTCTTTTTTGAGCAACCGTGGAGCAGGTATCTTGAGGGCAAAAAGGTTTTGGTTGTTCATCCGTTTGAGAAGAGTATTCGCGCGCAATATGCCAAACGGCGGCGGCTTTTTGAAAATGAAAAAATTTTGCCGGATTTTGAGTTGAAGACGATTAAGGCCGTTCAGTCTATTGCCGATGCGAATTATAGAATGCCGTTTGTCGACTGGTTTGCGGCATTGGATTATATGAAACGGCAAATTGCCGAGACGGATTTTGACGTGGCAATTATCGGGGCCGGAGCTTATGGCATATTTTTAGCCGATTTTTGCAAAAAACTCGGAAAGCAGGCCGTGCATCTGGCGGGAGCGACGCAGATGCTGTTTGGAATTTCGGGAAAACGTTGGCGCGATGATCCGAATTGCCAGAAGCTTTTTAATGATTACTGGGTCAGTCCGCTGGAGGAAGAAAGGCCGGAAGGTTTGGAAAAAGTCGAGGGAGGGTGTTATTGGTAACTTGAATTAAGTTTTTTGTGGCTGCCGAATACGGATTGTTCCGAGGCAGCCTTTTTTATTGCAATTTTGATTTGTTTTTGTTAAGGTGACGGTAGCAAACGGATTTTCCGTTTGTCAGTGCCTTTTGGGCACGGGGTTGTAAGAAGCCCTACAGACACCAGTATTTGGATATAATACTGTCAAAAATTATATCCCCAGCCTTGGTTGGGGAGGCTTCAGCGTATGTTCAGGGGCGAGAGCCCTAAAGGCTGAGGCAGTCATTTGTGTTTGTATGATTTCTTAACTCCCTGACCACCTGATTTCAGGTGGTTTTGTTTAACTTGTTAAACCGGGGTTTGGAAACATGAAAGTACACTTTGTTTATTCAAAAGACACCGAAAATTCGGGGGATTTGTCCTGCGGATATTATGCTTATTTCGGAGAGATGTTCAAAAAGTATCCGATCGTCATTTGGGATATCGGGACGATTGATTTTTCGCTGGTTGCCAAGAACGATGTGGTTATTGTCGGCGGCGGCGGACTTTTGGACAATTCTGATTTATGGAATTATAACATTAACCGGCTGGCCCAAAAATGCCGGTATTGTTTTTTGTTTGCGCCGGGATTTAACCGCCATTACGGGCACCGGGTCAGCGTTATGCTGAAAACCGGGGCTTTTCGGCAATGGGCCGTGCGGGATTATCATCACCCCGCAGGCGGGCGGTATGTGCCTTGTGCCAGTTGTTTGCGTCCGGAATTTTCAATGACTTATCCTGTGGTAAGAAAGTATGGGGTTGTCAAACATTTTCAGTTTGACATGAGCAGAGAGTTCAATCTGCCGCAGATAACCAATGACCGTCCGCTGCATGAACTGCTGGCATTTATCGGCAGTTCGGAAATTGTTGTCAGCAATACTTATCATGCGGTTTATTGGGCAACATTGATGAAAAAGAAAGTGATTTTGGATGCGCCGTTTTCGGAGAAGTTTAAATATTTGAAGTATCCGCCGGTGCTTTTTTCGGGCGATTTGGAAAAAGATGCCGCTCAAGCCGTGGTTTATGAAAATGCGCTGACGGAAGCCCAAGAACTGGTCAGAAATTTTGCCGAAGACATCTTGCGGGACTGCCCGACAAATGCTGCCGGCAGTTTTCGGCGAAAAGCCGTCAAAATATTGTGTTTGCTGGTTCCGGTCAAGAAGTGGCGTAAGCTGCTGCGCTTGCGGTTTCATTGAGAAACTTGCCGTCTTCGAGAAAAGTATTTGACATCTGGGGCAAAAATTTACATGATTGAATATCGGCAAAGGATGTTAAAATCCGGTTGCGGATATATATATGTAATCGTAGAGAAAATCTTGTAAAGCAGGACAGACGGGGGTGGAAAAATGGAGCGGCCTCAAAAGATTATTCAACCGGGGGATTACTGTAATGATTTTGCCCGCATTGACGACGGCTTGCTGTGGGAAACCTATTGCGGCAATAATTATGAAGTGGAACATACGCCGCGAAATCCGGAAGGGAAGAAAGTTGCCGCAGTTTATTTTTCGGATAACTGTCTGTATGATATTGCCGAAAACAATTTCTATCAGAGAGTGATTGTAGAGAATCATTTTGATTGGAAAAACAATATGCTGAAAAATGCCGATTTGCATATTTTTGTCCGCGATATTTTTTTGAAGGCTTATTTTTACGGCATTAACAACCGGGTGGACAACATTGAGAAGTTGGCTGACTTTTTGAAAGGACTTACAGCGGGGTATGACGAAGTCGTTATGCTGGGATCTTGTGCCGGGGGATACGCGGCGTCGCTGATCGGAAGCATGTTGAAGGTTTCCCGGATATTGTGCTTTTCGGGGCAGTTTAATCCGCCGCAGCTGGGTTTGCCGAATAAGATGAGCGGCAAGTTCGGCGTTATGGACATGGAAGAGATGGTCGAGGGCGAAGAATTGGAAAAGAGAAACCAATACCGCTCTATTGCCGAGTATGTCAGGGAGGGCAATGTTCCTTTGTATTATTTTGTCGGCAGCGGTTGTCCTGCGGATACGGAAGACTGCAGAGTGGCGATGTCTTTGCCTAATGTCCGGGTTTTTCGGTTTAATAACGCCGTACACGGAATGCCGGTGGATCGGAAATGTCTGGCTGATTTAATTAACATGGACGGTTCCGGTTTGGAATGCCTGTATGCGCAGTTTCGGGGACGAATTTTCGGGCATAATGAATTTGGCTTTAGTGCCAGCGGGCTGAAATATCTGCTGACAATGCTGGCTAATTTTTTTAAGAAGTTTAAAAGTTAGTATTTTTTGAAAAAGACAAATATTAGTTAATATCTTAAATAAGCTGTTGTATTTGCCGGCGGCTTATCTATTATTGATCGTGGGATTCACGTGCAGTCTGAAAGGTGTATTATGAAGTTCCGATGGCCATTTGGCGTTTGGGGAAGGAAAAGGCCCAAAGGTTTTCATTCTAATGTTTTTTCGGTCCCGGAAAACGGGGCAAAGCGGGCTCTGCTTTGTATGACGAACGGTTCGATGCGGCGCAATGTTGTCCGGCATACCAGTTCCAGCGAGGCTTTGTTTATTTGTGAAGCGCTGCGCGAGCTTGGGATTGTCGCCGATGTGGCGGAGACGTTTCGCTGCAGCAGCAAGATGGTTGAATATGGCAGATATGATTTGATTATCGGTTTTGGCCCGGTTTTTGAGGCATCGTTTGTTTCCGGGGTGCGGGCAAAGCGGATTTTTTATTGTCCGGGGTGTTCGCCGATTTTTCAGACGTTGCAGTCTATTCGGCGGGTCAGGGATTTTTATGAAAAGACAGGCGTGTGGGCTTTTGAAAGCGGACGTTTGATGAATGAAAACGGGCTGGCCAATCTTTTTCTGTCTGATCGGGTGGTGGTTCTGGGCAACGAGTTTACGATTTCGACAATGGAAGTTGGCGGGTGCAGGCCGAAGGCCGAGAGAGTCAATTTGTTTTATTTTGACGCCTATGACATTAGTCCCGAGATTAAAAACTATGCGAAAGCCCGGAAACATCTGGTGTGGTTCGGATCGCTGGGGGCGGTTCACAAAGGGTTGGATCTGCTGCTCGAAGTCGTTAAAAAGCGTCCGGAACTGACGTTGCACATTTGCGGTTTTAATCCCCGGGAAAACAGTTTTGCCGATTATTACCAAAAAGAGCTGGGGAATGTTTATCCAAATATTGTAAATCATGGATTTGTTGATATAATGGGAGCAGATTTTCGCAAACTGATGGAGATGTCGGGGGCTGTTGTTTTCCCTTCGGCCAGTGAGGGCGGATCTCCGGCTTTGTTGAATGTGGTGGCAAACGGGGCTTTGATTCCGGTTGTATCAAGGTTTACCGGCGTTGACTTTGTTCAAAAGCCATTTGTGATTGAGGCGTTGAATCAAGACGCGGTCGAGCAGGCGATAGACGCCTATTTGAGTCTGGGGGACGCCGAGCTGCTTCATTTGGCGCAGACGTTTAAGTCTGAGGTACGCCGGAAGTACAGTGCAGAGAATTACCGGCTGCGAATGAAGCAGATTGTTGCCGAGGTATTGACGGAGTAGGACTATGAAAAAACTTTTGTTTGTTGGCCATGAATTTCACAAGAAAACCAAATCTTGCGATTTTTTGTTTGAAATTCTGGCGAAAGCGTATGAGGTTGAGAAATGTTTTCTTGATCCTTATGCGGAAAGCGGCGACGCTCCGTTGAAGGAGTTTGCCGGGCGGAAGTTTGATGTGGTTTTATGTTGGCAGATGATGCCCGATGTCCGGGTTTTGGCGGAGAATATTTCTTATAAGCGCGGCGTGTTTTTTCCGATGTATGACGGCTGTCCGGGGCTGGGGCGGATTGAGCGCTGGTATCCTTTTCGGAATTTTCAAATTATTTCTTTTTCAAAAACTTTATATGATGATCTTAAAAAATCCGGTTTCAGCGCTAAATATATTCAGTATTTTCCGAAGCCGGCAGGCAAAGCGGCGGAAGGGAACAAACGGGCGGCGTTCTTTTGGAATCGCCGCGAGGCGATAAACGTGAATACGGTTGGAAAACTGTTTGCGGATTATCCGCTTGAGCTGTTGCATGTTCATAAGGCTTTGGATCCCCAACAGAGTTTTATTGTCCCGGAAAAACAGTATGCCCGCAAAACAGAGTATTCTGACTGGTATGAACATAAGGAAGATATGATGAATGATATTGCCGGCTGCGCTTTTTATGTTGCTCCGAGAGAAAAGGAAGGCATCGGCATGAGTTTTCTGGAAGCAATGGCTATGGGCAGGGCGGTGATTGCACCGAATCAGGCAACTATGAATGAGTATATTAAAGACGGCGAAAACGGTTACTTGTATGATTTGGGCAATCCGGAGCCGCTGATGCTGAAAGATGTGCGTAAGGTGCAGAAAAATTGTCGAAATTATATAAAAACAGGTTATGCTCGCTGGCAAAAGGATCAGGACAAGATTCTGACATGGATTGCCGGAGCGGCCAAGCCGGATCTGGGAAAAATCAGGAAGCGGATGTGGCGCCGGTTTTTCTGCAATCCTCCAAAAGTCATAAAGGTTTGGGCAAAGTTCGGATTTTGAGGAAATGTAAATGGAAAACATTCATATTTGTTTGGCCGCCGACAACAATTATGCCCCGCATGCGGGGGTGTTAGTTGCGTCCATTTTGAAACATTTGCCTTCTGACAAAAAGTTGAACGTACATGTTCTGGACGGCGGTATATCCGAACAAAATAAGCTTTATTTCGGGCAGTTGAGGCGGATTGGCGATTTTGACGTCCGTTATTATCCGATGAACAATGACGAGTTCAAAAATTGTCCGTTGACCTATCTGACGGTCGCAACCTATTATCGTCTGAAAATCGGTTCCATTCTGAAAAATCTGGCCAGAGTTATTTATCTGGACTGCGATATGGTGGCTTGCGGGGATTTGTCGGAGTTGTGGCATTATGATTTGCAAGGAAAGACTATCGGAGCGGTGGAAGATCCGTTGGCGCTGAAGAACATGCGGCGGCTGGGAATAGGCGAGGCGCATTTTTATTTTAATGCCGGACTGCTGCTGATTGATTTGGACAAATGGCGGAGGGAAAATACGCAGGAACGGCTGTTTGAGTATTTGTCGGCACATCCGGAACAACTGAAGCACCAGGATCAGGATTTGCTGAACGTTGTTTTGTTTCAGCAGGCATTGTCTTTGCCCCTGAGGTTTAATTCACAGTATTTTCCCCGGGCCTATTCCCCGCAGAGACGGCAGGAATATGCGGTTTCGCTGCAGGCGCCGCTTCTGATCCATTATATTATGTCTGACAAGCCCTGGCGGTGCGATTCAACGGTTTTCCGCCGCCGCTTTTACATTGACGCTTTTAAGCTGACGCCATGGTATTCTTTGCACCGGGGTAAATATTTTTTTAATATGCTGGGACGTGTTCCTGCCGTTTTGTTTAAGGGGCTTAAATATTGGTATAAACATCCGGTTTGCTTTGTTAAGCCTAAATTTTGGCGGAAAGTAAAAGGAATTTTGCGCCCGCTTTCGGAGTTGTCTGCTTAATTTCTGCATGCTTTTTTACCGGAATTATTTTCCGGTTTTTTTATGCTTTTTTTTGAAAAAATGTACAAAATAATATTGACAGATATGACAAAAGATGGTAGCCTAATCCACATTAATCTTAAATATTGAATTGATACCGCCTGCAAGGCTTTGGCCGGATAGCAGTTGCTGTCGGCATATTTTTGTCTTTACTGGAATTTTATGATGTTGTGGGATAATTTTTCTCAAAAGAAAAATGCTTCTGTGCATATTCGCCAAATTGTTGGCAATCAGCTGAATCGGCTGCGGATTGAGGTTTCCGAGATGTTTTTTGCCGGGAAAATCAAGGTGGAAGCCATGGACGAATTGTACGGGAAGGTTATGGAAGCCAGTACAGAAAAACAAAATATGGCACGGGAAGTTGTCAATGTTAAGAATGCCCTATCGAGCGGAGAAGTTTCACTAACACCGGATTTGAGCAGTGCGGAAAGCCAGTTGCTGTGGGGAACGGCACTGGCTTGTGTCGTTTGTGATCCGGGGGTTATGGTGAACTGGCCCCGGCAGGCAAAAGGGGGCAGAGTGTCGCAGACCGGGTTATGGCGGGCTGTTTCCGGTCATCCGGTGATGAAGCAGGAGATTATGAATCATGCTTTTTTGATTGCAAACAGTTTCGGCAATGATGAGGCAAAAATAATCTGGAGCGAGCCGCATGGCGGATATCCAAATATCGGGTATTGTTTTGATGCACAAAATAATATTGTTTTGGACGATTTGATTTGGAGCCTGATTGCCGGAATTGAAAATTCGCGGGCAGCGCTGCAGCATGAAATCGGGCATTGTCAGGGAACACAAATTCCGGAAAGCCTAAAAAAAGACGCGGAGCAGGCTGAGGCGGTCAGAAAAGATGTTTTGGAGCGTCACCGGGCCGGAACGATCGGCGCCGAAGAGGTTCGGCAAAAAGAACTGGAAATAGGGGCTTTGCTAAACAGGAGGGAATTTTTGTATTTGCTGTTTGACGAAATGGAAAACAGTTATGCCAATCGTTATGTTTTGAACCAACGCGGAGAAAATTATCCTTTACAGCTTAATACGCTGGAGACCTGCATTTGCGGCACCGGGAAGATTTATTTGGACAAGGCGGCGGAAAGAAACGGCCAAAGCGCAGAAAAGGCGGTTATAACAGCGGAAGAAAAGCGCGAAGACAAGGACAGTTTTGAATATCGTTTCAAAAATCTGAAGCGGGCAATTCGCTATTCTCTTTTTAAGAACAACAATTTGATTAACGACAGTATGGAAGAATGGCATGATGTCGGAGTTTATCCCGAGTTGATTGAAGGATATGACGAGGACGGAAACAAAATGGATGCGGCGCGTTCGTTTGAATATTTGCTGAAACAATGCCAGGAAATGGAAAAGCGTCAGGTTTCCCGGCGGCATCAGTTGTTAGGGAAAGATTTTTATAAGCGCCGAATCGACGAATTTGCTGCTGAAAGGCAAAAAATTGTTGAAGACGTTTTTGAACGTTTTGTGCGGCGTGATTTGGATAATGAGTTGGCGCGCATCAGGGAGATGTCGGCAAATCGTCAGATTTCTGACCAACAGGCACAACAGGCGATGCGGGATATGGCGAATCGGGCGGCTGCGGATAATCAGCTGCGTGATATTGCCCGGCAGAACCGTTCTCAGCCACAGTCTGATCAACAGCAAGGACAGCCGCAACAGGGGCAATCGCAACAAGGAGAGATGCAGGATTCCGGTCAGGGGGGGCCGACATTGTCTGGGACGGGCGGGGAGGCTGCAGGACAAGGGCTGCAGGATATGGCCGGGACGGAAGTTCAGCAGCCGGCTTCGGAAAGTCGGGAAATGCAGAGCCATGCCGAGCCGTTCGGAGTGAAAGACTATCGTTTTGACCCTGATGAGAGCCCAAAGGACATTCGGCAGCAGGCTGAAGAGGAGAAAAGGCAGATTTCAGGCGAGCATAAGACAGAGGATAACAGCGAAAAGGACAATCAGGGCGGCCGTCGACCTGCGGAAGACAGCCGGGAACAGCCGGCGGAAAATGCAGGAAGTTCCGGAAAACAGGCAGACGAGAACAGCGGAGAAAGCCAAGGCGGGCAGTCTGAAAATCAGCAGGCCGGCGAGAGGGATGAGTATGCTCAAAGCCAGCCGGGCGAGCAAAGCCGAGACGGTGATAAGAACGAGGATGCCGGCGAAAGGAATGGAAGTTCCGTCAGCAATGAAACGGTTCAAGAAAATGAAACCGGCCAGGAAAGCAAAGCTGTTTTGGAGCAGAAAGACGGTATGGGCAAAGCGTCTGAAAAAGCGCAGCTTCCGATGGAAGAAGAGAACGGGAGCGGCACAGGCGAAGACACTTCGGAAGCAAGTGACAATTTTCAAAGTAAAGATGATAATTCGCAAAAGTCGGCGGGCGATCCCTCCGAAAATGCATCGGAAAAGGGGGCTGGTGAGGTGGCGGCGGAAAATTCTCCTGCCCGAGATTCCGATGGAGAAAATCCGGCAAGGCGCAATTTGGAAGAAGAAGTTGAAGATATTTTCAAAAATTTTGACCGGCGCCAAGACGAAACCGGCAAAGGGTACAGCCGGGAAGAACTTGAGGCTTTGAGAAATGCCGCTGAGGATATTCGGGAACTGGCGAAAGATTTTCAACGGCAGGAAGAACAGAAAGCGGCGCAAGACCAAGAAAAAAGGGAAGAAAATTCTCCGGCTTGGGAACCGGTTTCAAATATGAATATGGATATGCTGCAACAGGCGGTTAAGCTGACACCGGAAAGCCTGCAGCATTCCGTTGCGGACAGTTCGCGTTTTTTCCGTGAGGGAAACGTTGCCGAATATCGAAAAATGATTTCCGGGCACGGAGAGATTATTGCCCGAACCAATGCCTTTTTTAAGAAAATTAAGGAAAAGCAACGGAAGCAGTTGGAACAGATATCGCGCAAAATGCAGCTTTTGCCCGAGGATAACAGTACCCGCGGGTTTAGCTTGGATGCCCACCGCCGTTTGCTCGACAAGATGAATGGCGGCAGCAGTATTGATCTGAAGGATTTTGAACGTTTTAAAACGCAGAACAAAAACCGGGAAGTTTCAGCTTCGATTGATGTCGCGGTATTGATTGACGGTTCCGGGAGCATGTCGGGACGGCCGTTTGAAAATGCCCTGACGGTCGGGTGTATTTTGTATGAGGCGGCGCGAAATATCAAAGATATGAATATTTATATGTATATCATGAGCAATAATCATAAGCCTTTATGTATTGCGCATCCGGATTATGCGGTTGCGGATATTTCAAAAAATCTGGAGCGGGTAAGGGGAAGAGCCTATTCCGACAATGATCACATATTGTCTTCGGTTCGCAAATTTTTGGAAGACAGCTGCGAATTTGAGAAAAAGCAACGTCAGGGGGAAAGGGTCGGCGTTTCGCATATTTTTGCGGTTACCGACGGCATTAACTGTGATTATGACCGGTATGATGTCAATGGTGAGCTTGAAAAAATTGTGACCGGAACGCGTTTTGTTTCTTTGGATTATTTGTTTATTGATTCCAGTTGGAGCGATCTGCCGCTGGCGATGCCTCTTATCCGCAAGCTGCAAAACAACCGTGGAACTCGAAAAATCGGGTATGTGAATATTAATAATAGTGAGGAAATCCCTCCCAAGCTGGTGGAGATGCTGGCCAGTCGTCTGCGGGAAACAGACTTGTCCAATACGCCGCTGCGGAGAGAGAAAAACTTAATAACTCAAAAACTTTTGAATAACATGAAACGACAAGGAATATAAAATGCAGGATAAACTCAAATATGTTGTTATCGGCGATGAAACGCATCCGCTGCCGATGAGCAAAGATGGCGAGAAATGGGCGTTGTACGGCAGTGCCGACGGACAGATTGTGTTTCCGACTTTTCAGAATGTCGATGCCGATTACGTATATGGGGAGATTATGCGCAATCTGCCGACGCGGAGTATGCTGAAGTATTTTGACAGCGTTTTGACGAATAATGATCCGTTGCGGACGCCGTTGGCCACTAAGAGTTATGTCCACTGTTTTCAGGGGGCGCCGGCGGCCGGTAAAAGCTTTATGTTCAAAACAATCGGCCGGCTGACTCACCCGCTGGGATGTTTGAATGTCAACTGTACGGATATTGATGCCGGAAGCTTGTTTTATGAAACGGTTTTTGATTCCAGCGGTGCTCAAAAGGAAAAAGATGCGATTGACGCCAGGATTTTACAGGGAAACATTGATCCCGAAAAGGGCCTGTCTCCGAAGAGCCTGGGGATTTTGAAGTCGGTTCTGGGGCCGTCGGTATTTTTTGAAGAGGTTCGCAACGGCAAAAAGATAGTCGCTATTGACTGGAACAACATTAAGTCGGCTACCGGGGATCCGGATCGCGAAGCCCGGGTTCTGGACCAGATGTTTAAGCAGATTTGCAGCGACGAGGGCATTCGTTTCGACAACCAGACGGCAGCGGTGGGAATTATTACCCGTGACGGCCCGATTATCCGGGCTTTGAAGGATCCGAACCATCCCGATTACGGCCGTCCGATACTTTTGGACGAATGGAACCGCTGCAAAGAGGGAACAGACGAAAAGCTGTTGGAATTTATTGCCTTTTTGTCTGATGAGAAGGTCGATAATATTACTCTTCCCGGCGGTGCCGGCAAAACTTACACCTTTAACCGGAAAGACATTCCGGACGGGTTTATGCTTTATGCGACCGGCAACAAGAGCCGCGAGGGAATGGGGATGGCGCATCGGATGAGCCAGCCGCAGATTTCGCGTTTGGGGATTGAACTTGATGTTAAAACGGTTCCGGATCCGATGGTTTTGGATTTTGCCGACCGGATTGTCGGCTATATGACCGGGGTTCCGGCTTTGCAGATTATGTGCAGCGATCAAAACTGTCTGAACGATGCCAAATACTGCTCTTCGGTTTTGAAGCATATTCGGACGGTGGGATTGTCGCAAGAGCAGATAAACCGGATTCCGCAAAAGGAGATTATTAACATCAACCGGATTGACAGTATTACCAAGGTTGCCAATGATCTGGCGCAGGTGATGTACGGTATGCACAAAAAGGTGAAAGAGATTACGAACGAGCTTTCGGATTATCCTGACGCTTATAAGGAATATATGCGCAACGAAGTAATGATAGACATGCGTTTTCCGGGCAAGTTTTTGGCCAAGGCGGAAATTGTCCGCCCGAAAGGAAGGGGACCTGCGGCAAACGGCTTTAGGGCGATGCTCGGCGGTGCTTGCAATATGGAGGCCAATGTCAGCGAGGAGGGCTGCGAATACCGTTCTTTGCTGCAGCGGGGAAGCAATTTGGACATCAGTCTCGGCGAAGTGATAAAAGGGATTTTCCTGCCGGCGGATTTGAGCAGCATGAATTTGTCGTCCGAGGAACTGTCACGGGTAACTGAAGCTTATCGTCAGGTTGTTTCTTTGGCCAAAAGCAACGGGTTTAACCTGAATGGCGTCAGTAAAGACGAAACCAGTCCGGTTGCCCTTTATAATCTGACCGAAAAAGATATTCCCGAGATGCAACAGCGTCGGGCAGTTAATCTGCTGGCGGCTTCTATCCGCCGGGAATTTATCCGTCAGGGGGCGACGGAAGAAGAAGCCCGGAGCTTTGACAAATCGCAGATTAACGGCAGCCAGATTTTGAAAGCTTTGGAAAAGGTTGGAACGGCCAAAGAAGATATGGCGGTTGTTAACCAAAATCTCGATGAGATTGAAAATCACCCGTTTGCCGGCGTATATGCCTATGAGCGCTTGTTGCCGAATGGGACGAAAAATGAGATTGACGGCTCACGGCTGGTTAATATGGAAAATTTTATGGAATCTCTGATGTTTCCGGAATTGCGGCAGAAAAATCTGAAAGCATTATGGAAAGTTAAGATTTCGGACGCTTATCGCAAAGTTAATACGGTTTCTGACAAGGCGTTTAATATGGCCAACGGTGTTGATTCTAAGTTGGCGGTAACAACGCTTGTGGTTGAAAACAAAGGCCGGTCGGTGCCTCTTCATGTGTTCTATCGGGGCGGCAAGAATGAAATGCTGGCGCTTATGGTTAACGATGAAGTATCGGAAGAATTGAAGTCAACGCTTTATAAGGAAAAGATTTTTGTTTTGGATCGCAAGACCCGTCCTGAAATTATCAAACAACGGCTTGTTTCTTTGAGCAGCGGGATTTGTACCGAACATGAACTGGCAGATGCTCATTTGGTGCGGACTGCCGTGGGTATGAAGAGCGATGATATCGGTTCGCGGTCGGGAATAGAGAACATGATCGGTTTTGTTTTTGATTTTGACAGCGGAGAGGTTCCGGAAATTTGTACTCAAATCAGCAGGGAAAAAGTTGATGCCGCCAAGGGGCAGGGCTTTTTCGGCCGATTGGGCTTTGGACGTTAAGAAAGGAGAAAGGCAATGAGGCTTTTGACTAAAAAAGAATTGGAGGAGATTGCGTTGTCGGAAATTGTTGACGGCCCGCAATGGAATGTTTCCGGCAGCCGGGTTTTTGAAATCCGCCGGGAGTGGATGAAATGGGCAGCGGAAGAAGCGGCGCAGATTGCCAAAGCCAATACGATGGGAGAACTGGAAGCGGCAATGAACAACCCTGCGGTTACGGAAATTTTTTTGTCGGAACATGCTGCAATTACAAGCGCTTCTTTGGTTCAGCTTTTAGAGCGCAGCCCGCTGGCAAAAAATATTTATGCGGCTTTTGAAATTCGGCTATAGTATTGCCTTGATAGAAAATTGGGCAACGGAAGCGGGCGTTAAAAATTATTAATGGGGCTTGAAAATTTCTATTTTTGTGGTATTTTGCGCTTAATTGCGAACGATAACTACGAAAGAAAAAAATATGGCTCTGAGTGATGAAATTGTTGACCGTCTGATGGGGGACGGCGTTCCTTCCGTTGAAGAAATCGAAAAAAGATATCCGCCGCGGGCATTGTCCGAAGGCCAGTGTGTAACCCGCATTGCCCCCAGCCCGACCGGTTTTATGCATTTGGGAAGCGTTTATGCGGCTTTGATTTCCGAGCGGGTGGCTCATCAGTCCGGCGGGGTGTTTATGTTGCGGATAGAAGACACCGATACCAAGCGTGAAGTTGAAGGGGCGGCGGAATTTATCATTAAGGCTTTGGGCGATTTCGGTTTGGAGTTTGATGAAGGTCCTTTGAATGACAGTAAAGAGGTCGGCGCCTATGGGCCGTACGTTCAGAGCAAGCGGCGTGAAATCTATCAGGCTTATATTAAGGAACTGCTTAAAAAAGGATTGGCCTATCCTTGTTTTTGCAGCGAAGATGAAATTAACGCCATGCGCGAGCGTCAGACCAAAGCCGGCGGTCGGCCCGGATATTACGGCATGTGGGCCAAGTGCCGCAATCTGACCGAAGAGCAGATTAAGGCCAATCTTGATGCCGGAAAACCGTTTGTTATCCGTTTTAAGTCTCCGGGAAAATACATCAACAAGATTGCCATTGAAGATGTTTGCCGCGGCAAGCGCTTTTTTCCCGAAAACGATTTGGATATTGTGATTATGAAATCGGACAAGCTGCCGACGTATCATTTTGCGCATTTGATAGATGATCATCTGATGGGGACGACACATGTTTTGCGCGGGGACGAATGGCTGTCTTCGCTGCCGCTGCATATTCAGCTGTTTCAGGTTATGGGGTGGACGCCGCCCAAGTATGGGCATATTGCTCCAATTCAGAAATTGGAAGACGAGGCACGGCGCAAGCTCAGCAAGCGTAAAGATCCGGAGGCCAATATCGCTTTTTATGGCGAAAAGGGGTATCCGAAAGAAGTCGTGATTGATTATCTGATGAATTTGGCCAATTCGGATTTTGAGGATTTTAAGCGGGCCAATCCGGAAAAGTCTTACCGGGATTTTGAGTTTAAAATCGAGCGTCTGAACAACAGCGGGCCGTTGCTTGATTTCGTAAAGCTGGAAAATATCAGCAAAGAATTTATTGCAACGCTCAGCGCCGATGAGCTTTATGCGCGTTTGTACGACTGGGCCGGCAAGCATGATGTTGTCTTGCAGAAGAGAATGGATGAACAAAGCGCTTATTTTAAGCAGATTCTGAATATTGAACGCGGCAACTGCGACCGGGTTCGCAAGGACTTTTATATGATGTCGGCGATTTATCCGGAAATCAGCTACTTCTTTGATGATGAATTTAAGCTGACGCCGGACGGAGCTTTGTCCGAACTGTCCAATCTTCCGCAGGAAGACGTCAAGTTTATTGCCAATGCCTATTGCGGGCTTTATGATGAAAATGACAACAAGGATGAATGGTTTGCCAAGGTTAAGGAATTTGCCTTGGCAAACGGTTATGCCAAAAATGCCAAGGAAATTGCCAAGAATCCCGATATTAAGTATAAGGGAACGGTTTCTGACGTGGCGACGGTGTTGCGTGTTTTGATGACCGGACGGCGGGAAAGCCCCGACTTGTACTCGATTATGCAGGTATTGGGGCGAGACCGGGTGATGAAGCGTCTGGGATTGTTAGGTTAGCAGATTTATAAGGTGCTGTCAGGTTGGCAGCGCCTTTTTTTATGAAAACAAGGAGGCTTTATGGAAGGGAATTTGATTTGGGGAATGTCGCCGCAGGTGGCTGCGATTGTGATTGTGGCTGTCAGTTATATCATTATTTTCTCGGAAAAAGTGAACCGTGCCGTTGTGGCTTTGATTGGGGCGGCGGTGATGATTATTTCCGGCATTTTAAATCAGGCGGAAGCCGTTTCCGGCATCGATTTTAATACGTTGGCACTGCTGGTCGGAATGATGATGATCGTTGCGGTTTCCGAAAAGTCGGGTATTTTTCAGTTTGTGGCGATTTGGGCTGCCAAAAAGGTTAAGGCCAGCCCGCGGGGGCTGTTGGCTGCGTTGGCTTTGGTCACAGCGCTGTTTTCCGGGTTTCTGGATAATGTTACAACGGTTTTGCTGATTGCTCCGGTGACGTTTCAAGTTACCCGTAAGCTGAAAGTGAGTCCGTATCCGTATCTGCTGGTTGAGATTTTTGCTTCTAATATTGGCGGAACGGCAACACTTATCGGAGATCCTCCGAATATCCTTATCGGTTCGGCGCTCAACCTGACTTTTATGGATTTTGTTTATAATCTGGCACCGGTGGTTCTGACTACAATGGTTGTGTTGGTTGCCGCTTTTGATTTCTTTTGGAAAAGGAGCTTGGTTGCCTCGGACGAGAATCGCAAGATTGTTATGAAAATGAACGAGTTTGACGCGATTACCGACAGGCCGCTGCTGTTTAAGTGTCTGGTCGTTTTGGCTTTGGTGATAGCCGGTTTTATTTCGGCTAAGGAAATAGGGCTGGAAAATGGGACGATTGCCTTGTTAGGGGCGGCGGTTTTGCTGTTTTTGTATACTCTGGGAACTCCGGGCGAAGATCGGGACGGCAAAGTTCAGGAAATTTTCGGCATGGTTGACTGGATTACCATTTTCTTTTTTACCGGTTTGTTTGTGATTGTTTCCGGTTTGGATCGGACCGGAGTACTGGAAGCTTTGGGGCACAAGTTTGTGGACATGACCGGCGGCAGTATCAAAAAGCTGTCTTTGCTGATTTTGTGGAGTTCGGCCGTCGTTTCGAGTGCAATTGACAATATTCCGTTTGTGGCAACGATGATTCCGATGTTGAAGTCGATGGAAGAATCAATGGGCGGCCGCGAGGCGATGATGCCGGTTTGGTGGGCTTTGTCGCTTGGTGCCTGTTTTGGCGGCAACGGGACGTTGGTCGGCGCTTCTGCCAATGTGGTTGTGGCCGGTATGGCGCTTCGCGAGGGGCACCCGATCGGGTTTATCAAATTTTTGATTTGGTCGGTTCCGGTTATGTTTATATCGGTAGCGATTGCGACCCTTTTTCTGATTTAGGTTTCAGGTATTGAAAAAAATCCCCGGCAAGCCGGGGATTTTTTTGCAGGTTTATTGTTTTTCGACCTTTGCCGGCGGTTTGAGCAGGGAAAGGACAATGGCTCCGGCAATCAGCGAAAATGTGACGGTCAGGGACTGCCATGCCTCTATTTCAATACCGATATAAGGCAGAAAGATTTTGGAACCGATGAAAATCAGGATAATGGCCAAGGCCGGTTTGAGGTAAGTAAATTTATAGACGGCGGCGGCCAGCAGGAAATAGAGGGCCCGCAACCCCAGAATAGCAAAGATGTTGCTGGTGTAGACGACATAAATGTCTTGGGTAATCAGGAAAATGGCGGGAATGCTGTCAAAGGCAAAGATGACGTCCATCAGCTCAATGATTACCAAGGCAAAAAACAGCGGCGTTATGTAGCGGCGGCCGTTCTCTTTTACAAAGAAGTGTTCGCCGTGGATTTTGGGGGTTACATGAAAGTATTTGCTGACAAATTTGAACAGGCGGCTGTCTTCCAGTTTGCTTTGATCGTCTTCTTTATGGGTAGCCATTTTAATGCCGGTATAAATCAGAAAAGCAGCAAAAATATACAGAATCCAATGGAATTTTGAGATTAAGGCTTCGCCGACGCCAATGAGAAGCCCGCGCATGACAATGGCGCCCAGAATTCCCCAAAACAAAACCCGGTGCTGGTATTTTCGTTCAATTTTCAGGCTGCTGAAGACAATGGAGATGACGAATATGTTGTCAAGCGAGAGGCTTTTTTCGACCAGAAAACCGGTATAATACAGCATTCCGGTTTCAAAGCCGCGTTCATAGATAACGAAAATGCCAAATATCAATGCAATGCCGATATAAAAAACGCAGGCCCAAAACGTATCTTTTATGTTGGGTTCGGAGGCATGGCGATGAAAAACGAACAAGTCCAAAAACAACAGGACAAAGACGATTATCGCAAAAGAACCCCAGAGGGCATAGTTGGGTAAAATGTAATGGTTTTCGGAAAGATGAACCAGTGTTTCCATAGTTAAGACCTTATTATGATATGTTAACTGTTAGGGTTCGATATGAATCATAACCCGGCGGTTTTTTTGCCGATTGGCAGGAATGGGTTCGCCGTGGACGTTATAGTTGGGATACTTTGGGGCAATGTCAGCCATTCCGACGACCTGCATTCTTTCGGCGTCGAGGCCGGCAGAAATAAATTCGCGAACGACGGCGGCCGCCCGGTTAGAGGACAGTTCCCACTTGGACGGAAAACCGGAGTCGGCGGCTTCGGCATCATCGGTATGCCCTTCGACAACAACCCGGAAACGTTTATAACGGTTTTGGCGCAGCAAGTCGGAGATTTTCCAGATAGTCGGTGCCAGGGCCGGTTTGAGGACAGAACTTCCGGAATCAAACAGCGACAAGCTGGAAATTTCGATAACGACCCCTTGCGAATCGGAACCGAGGGTAATGCCTTCGCCAAGATCCAGTCCTGCGGCTTCGTCCAAAAATTCGCCGATGGTGCCGTTGAGCTGGTCTGCCGGAAGATAGTTGAATGCAGCGGCAAAGGCGTTTTCCATCATGCCCATTTTCTTCTTGTCGAGTGTTGAAGAGGCAAACAGTACGATGAACAATGCCAAAAGCAGCGTCAGCAGATCCGAATAGGGAATCAGCCAAGTTTCGTCGGCATGTTCTTCATGGGGTTCTGAATCGTGTTTTTTTCGAGCCATCAGCCATCGTCCCGCAGAGATTTACGTTCGGAAACCGGAATAAACGATTGCAATTTGGCTTCCATTGCGATTGAAGAGGCACCGGACTGGAGAGCCAAAGCCCCTTCCAAAATCATTTTTTTGATCTCGCTTTCTTCCTGAGAAATTTGCTTAAGTTTGTTGGCAAACGGGTGCCATAAAACATAACCGGTGAAAATACCGAGAAGAGTGGCAACGAATGCGGCGGCAATCGAGTGTCCGAGCATGTCGATGTCAGAAAGGTTTCCGAGAGCGGCAATCAGACCGATAACGGCGCCCAGCACGCCTAATGTCGGCGCATACATGCCGGCCTGCGAAAAGATTAAAGCTCCGGAACGGTGACGTTCTTCCATTTGTTTGATTTCCATATTCAGGACTTCATCAATAAAATCGGCCGGAAAACCGTCGGCAACCAGGGTTAGGCTGGTTTTGATAAACGGATCCGGAGCCTCGTTAGCTTTGCGTTCAATGCCGACGACGCCTTCCTGTTTGGAAACTTTAGCCATATCGACAAAGAATTCCAGCACTTCCTGTTTGGACATTTGTTTGTTGCCGGAAAACAGCAGCTTTAACAGCTTGGGAAATTTTTTGAGCCCTTTCATGGTAAAAGCGTTAAACAGGGCCGCGGCTGTTCCGGCGATGATGATCAGAAAGGCGGCCGGGTTGATCAGAGAGTGGGGATCTGCACCTTTGAGCGCCATTCCGACGCCAACGGCGGCGATACCGCCGACAACACCGATAAGTGTACTTTTTTCCATTTTTTTATCCTGATTTTATGAATTTAATCTGTTCTTATTTTTATTCCATTATAATGTTTTGTAAACAGGTTTTATTATGTGTTGGATAAAATTCAGCCAAAGCTCAGCTGAAAGTTTTTATCATGTGCGTCAGGCTGGCGGTAAACAGTTTGACGGAGATTGCCAGCAGGATAATGCCGAAAAACTTCTGGAAGATGATGATGACGCCGGGTTTTAGAATTTTTTCAAGGCGTTTGGCCGCTTTCAGAATGAAATAAACGACGATTATATTGCAGAAAATGGCCAGCAGAATGTTGATATCGGCAAACTGCGAACGCAAAGAGAGCAGGGTCGTGAGCGCTCCGGCTCCGGCAATCAGCGGAAAAACGACCGGTACAAAGGTGGCATCTTTGGGAGATTCGGGTTGGTCTTTAAATATTTCGATATCCAAAATCAGCTCGAGAGCGATAACGAAAATAATCAAAGAACCGGCAATGGCGAAAGAGGACAGGTCAACGCCGAACAAGAGCAGAAAGGCTTCTCCGCCGTAAAAGAAGATAATAAAGACAATCAGAGCCAGAAATGCGGCTTTTTTGGCGTTGATCGTTTTGCCGCGTTTTCGGAGATTGATAAAAACCGGGATTGAACCGATGACGTCGATAATTGCGAACAGAACAAAAAAGGCGCTGACGAATTCCTGAAGATCAAAAGATTTTATCATATTTTTTCTCTTAAAAATAAAATGTTAGCTGTTGATTGGATAATTAACAAGACGTTAGGCAGGAGTCAAGCTTTTTTGGTTCCTGAGCACAGTTTTTAAGATAATGTTGATTTATGCTTTCCGATGGATTTAACTGTTTGTTGAAGGTGTGAACCGTCATACTTAAATATTTAAGGCAATGAAAATTTTTTTACAGGTGAGGCAAAATGAAGGTCAGTATATTGTTGATATTGTTTTTAATAGTTATGTCCATGGCCGGGTATGGATGGATGCGTTTGAACCGGACGGCGGTTTATGAAGGAAAGGAATGGACGGCCAGGCAGTTTGGCGACCGTTATGTCGTGAGCATAAGGAATCGGGCGGAACTGGCGGAAGCTTTGGCCGATTTTGCGGCACAACGCGGAATTACGGCAGGGGCCGTTTACGGAATCGGCGCGGTTGACCGGGCAACGCTGCGCTTTTTTAATCCGGAGACCAAAAAGTATGTGGACAAGACTTTTGACGGGCAGATGGAAATAACCAATTTAAGCGGAAATATTTCAACTAAAGACGGCAAAGAGTATCTGCATTTGCATGTTACGCTCGGAAATAGCAAATATCAGGGAATCGCCGGGCATCTGTTGTCGGCGGTGATTAACGGCGCCGGGGAATTTGTGGTGGAAGACTTTCCCGGCGGCCGGTTGGAGCGGACTTATGATCCCGAAGTCGGTTTGAATTTTTATGATTTTAAAAAATAATATAATCTTTATACTTGACATAATCAATATATAGTATTATTGTTATATATAGTTGTTGTAATATATTGACCGAAAGGGAGATTGAAATGAAAAAGGCTAAGAACGTTAAAGAATTTGTAGAGCAGATAGATAATGCCAAAAAGCTGAATCCGAAAGATTTGTCTTCGGATCAGGATTTGACTATTGCGATTATGAACCTGATCAGCATTGAGGAACATTTGGTTTTTTCGGGTGCCAAAACCGGCAAGACTTCTTTTTATGATTTGATCAAGGATATTCGCGAACTGCGAAAAAATCTGATGTTGAAGGTTATTCCGCAGTATGAAGGCGAGGTGTGGTGCATTTCCAAGCATCTGCTGGCTTCGTCCATGCGGCTGATGGAGGTCGGGACCAAGCAGCAAAGTCTGAAAAACGACGAGCAGGCATATCAGCTGTTTAATCAGGCGTATGATTTGTATTGTCTGTTCTGGGGGCTGAACATGAATATGCTGAATGTGGAAGACGTCAAATGGGTTGAAGATAATATTGACAGCATCAAGAAAATTTCGGATCAGGCTTCCAAAATCGTGGCCGAGACCGAAACGGCGGACGTTTCCGTTACCGAGGGCAAGAGCGGAGCCTGGGGGAAAATGAAAGCGTTTGTCCGCAAGGCGGTTGACTGTTGCATTGAGTAGGAGAGGATCATGAACAAACTGGTTTATATTTTGGCGGCGGTTGTGATAGCGGTTAGTGGCTGCGGCGACAATGGCAAGTCCAAAAGCGTGAATGAAACGGCCGTACAAAGCGAAATACGCGCCGATGAAATTTATTTCTTTTATTCCAACAGTTGTCCGCATTGCCATGAGGCGCTTGAGTATATTAACGGCAAATATCCGGATTTGAAGTTTGCCATGGTTAATGTTGCAAATCCGGACGGTTATGAGCTGTTTGTGAAGTGTGCGCAAAAGTTCAAACTCGGAAAACGCATCGGTACGCCGTTGTTTTGTATGGGCGATAATTATCTGATGGGGTGGGCGCCGGAATATGAGGCAAAGTTTGATTCCTATGTCAGACCATTTGCCGGTACGGGAAAGTAAAATGACAGAACAACTGCCGGAAAGCATTATGAAGAAGGCGGTGCGGGGGATTGGCTACATTGCCCATCCCCTGCGGCTGCGCATTTTGGAGTATATTGACGTTAACGGCGCTTCTTCCGTATCGGCGATAACCAAGGCCGTTGATGAGGAACAGGCGATTGTTTCGCAGAGTTTGCGCAAGCTGCGCGAAGCCGGACTGGTTAAAACCGAGCGGCGCGGCATTTTTATTTATTATAATATATATGAGGAATATCCGGCCAGCATTTTTGTTTGTATTCGCAAACTGTTTGGATATATGACGGATAATTTTCGTTTTTTGGCCGATGGATTTAAGGCAGTTTTGCCGCGGGATTATACCAATATGGTTGCCAATCAGATTAAGCTGTTTGCCAATTATGACAAGATGCGGATTTTGGAATATCTGACCCTGAACGGTGAAAGCAATGTTTCTGACATTGTCCGCGGGATTGGCAGCGATACGCTGAAAGTGTCGCAATATCTGAAGCGGTTGCGCGACGATGGATTTGTGGTCTGCCGGAAAGAAGGGCGGTTTGTGTTTTACAATATTACCAAAGGCGTTCACAAAACCGCCGTTGAGTGTATTCATAAACGTTACGGAAGCCTTGAAAACAAAGAGGACTTCTAGGAATTATTTTTTTGATGCCGGCAGGCTGTTGAGCCACGTTGCTATTTTGTTGTCAACGGCGGCGTTATATTTTTCCGGCAGGTTGTTAAAGGCGGCAAACGGCAGAATACGGGCGTTTTGAGCCAGTTTGCCAAAGTCGCTGAAGAAAGTTCCGCAGTTGCTGCCTTGGGTTGAAAAAGGCGCGACTTTTTTGTTTTTGAAATCGGCTTGTTTTAAGAAGCTTTGGGCAGGCGCAGCTATGGTGTACCACCAGACCGGCGCGCCGAAAAAGATGAGGTCATATGGGGAAAAATCGGGAAGGTCTCCGGCCAGCTGCGGAAAGTTTCCGGTTTTGAGCTGCTGTTTTATTTTCAGATAAAACCAGGGAACCGTATCAATTTTTTCGGCGGTTTTTATTTCATAAATGTCGGCGTTGGTCAGAGTGCGGATTTTCTCGGCGATTTCTTTGGTATGGCCGCTTAACGAATAATAAATGACAAGCGTTTTGCCGAAAGATTGTTTTACGGTGACCGGCGCTCCCTGATAGCGGGACATTTCCTGCTTGTTTTTTTGAGCGACGCGCCAAAGATGTATGCCGCTGGCAATGAGAATTACAGTAATGACGGCAAGGAGGGCGCAAATGGCATATTTAAGCATGTTTTTTCCTTTCATTATTAATATAATCATTGGTTGGCGTTTTTCTCCGGCAAGCTGAATAAAAATCAGGCGGCCGGAGGTTTTTGGGCATGACAGACGGAACAAGAGGCACAACCGTTGCAAATCAGCCGGCTGCCGCAGGTTGCGCAACAGGAGCGGAAAGTCTTTTGATATGTTTCGGCGGCGCTGAACAAAGACAACTGAGGCGGCGGCGCAAGTTTGAAGCGGTGTTTCCGCCCTTGATGTTGCAGCCCCGATTTCCATGCCATACGGCTTTGCAGCCCTTTATCCGGCAAGTGATAAGTTTTTCCGCCTTTGATGAAGTAAGTGCCGGTTTCAATAAAACAGAAAGTGACGTTTGTGCTGACGCACTGGTCGTGAAGGCTTTTTACCCAGTCATAATCCAGCGGGCGGGAACCGTCGTAATTTTCGCCGCCGGCAATGACCTGTTCGATTTGTCCGCTTTGCAGGTATTTTTTTATGTCAATGGCACCGATGAACGGTGCGGCCATCAGGCCTTTATGTTTGAACGGGAGGCTGAGGAGAAGCGGAATTCTTTCATCAGCCCGTTGTTGATTTTCGCAGGTAATGTTGAAAAAGACGTTTTCCCAGCCTTCGTTCCAATCCGGCGGAAGACATTTTCGGACTCTTTCGGGGCGTTTGGTCAGCAGGAAAAAAACAACGTCCGGCCGCTGGCGTATGATTTTCCAGGCTTCCGGCCGCCAGGCGTCGGCTTCTTCCAAAAAGAAGTCTGATGTCATGCAGACGCGAATCTGCTCGCCGCTTTTGATTTTGTAGGAACCGTTTTTGTTTTTTTGGAGCGGGTAGTCGAAGTTGCTTTTTACTTTATAAATATTTTTTCCGTCGGCATTTCGCTGCCGATCCAAAAAATACATGTAACAGTTTTGGCAGCCTTCGCTTTTTTTGATGCAGCCATGCCAGGGATTCCAAATATCGTGCATATTTTTCTTACGTCTCCAATGGATATTCGGAAGCAGGTTGATAATTTTATCTGCAAAAAAAACGCTCCAAGACGAAGCGTTTTTTTATGGTAGCGGGTGAGGGATTCGAACCCACGACACAAGGATTATGATTCCTCTGCTCTACCGACTGAGCTAACCCGCCGTTAAAATTCACATTGTTAATAATATTTCTTTTTATTCTTGTCAATACTTAATTTTAGGCTTGAACAAAAAAAGCCGCTTTCGTTTCGGCAGAGTTGGGTTTTGTTAGAGAAAAATAGCGGTCTGCCCGGCGGGTTCCTCGAGACGAAAATTTCTTGTCGTTTGCGATAATTTGTGATATACTAATCAACAGTTGACAAATTATTATGGATATTACAGGCTTTGACGCTTTTTCATAATGATTTGTTTTTTAGATTATTAACATAAAAAAATATATGCATATGAAAAAGATTAATTTAACCCGGTTAGTGTTTGTTGCAATGTTTTTATTTGTTCTCGGCGCTGTATTTCCGGTCTTATGGAAGGTTACGACTCCGATAGCTTTTACGATTTTCTTTGTCTGGGGTTTTACGCAGATGAAGAATGATGTAAAAGAAATTATAAAGGCTATCCGGGAAGATGATTAAAAAAATACCTCTTTTCAGGCTTGGGCCTGACTAGAGGTATTTTGACGTTTGGGGCCGTTATTTTTTGAGTTTGGCGATTTCGGCTTTCAGCGTTTCATGGTCTTTGAGGATTTTTTCATGTTCTTTCATGATCCGTTTGTGGTCGGCCATGATTTGTTTGTGTTCTTCTTTGAGCTTGTCAATTTCTTTTTGCAGTTTGTCATAAGCTTTATCGTCCATTTGGTACCTCCTTTGATAATTGTTGTTGCTTTTTTGATATAATCGCCGTGTGGGGAATGACAACCGGATGTTACAAAATTATCATAATAGCTGTTGTTGACGAAAAGTTAGGTTTGAGGTATATTACGTTTATAAATATTTATTATCTAAATTTTTTTGTTATGAATACATTTCTTATTTTCGCTGTTATCAGCGCTGTTTTGTTGTGTATCGTTATGGGTGTTTTGAGTCTGACGAAGTATAAAAAGGCTTTCTGGTTTTCAATGTTTTTGGCGTTTATTGCCGTTTGTGTCATAGCAAAGGAGTTTGTTCATGAAATTGTACCGGGGAGCGCGTTGACGGAATGGCTGATCGTTAGCGGTATCGTAGTGGCGGTTGTTGCCGGGTGTTATTGGAGCGCCAGGCTCCAGGATCGGCTGATGAAGTAGTTTTTATTTTTATCTGAACCTTCGGAACATTGTTCCGGAGGTTTTTTTTATAGTCGGAAGTTGTATTCAAAAATCCTGATATTAAGTATTAGGCGAAAAGTTTTATTCGGGAGGCGAGATATGAACAGGTTTATTCCGGTTTTGACGTTGTTGTTGGGATTTCCGGGTTTGCTGCATGCTAAAGAAGCCGGTGTTTCGCCATGGAAAGCGGATTTTCGGCGGGTGGCTTTGGAGTTTTCGAGTACGGAGGTTAAGAATGCCAAGGCTTATGCCAATTCTCCGAACAGCCAGCTGAGTGCTGACAGCCAGACGGTGGTCAAAGGCGTGTTTGATTTTATGTTGGAGTATCAGCAGCCGTATTATTCCTGGAACAATGGCGTTTTTATGGAATACGGCAAAACCAAACTGCGTCCGGCCGACGGAGACAATTCATCAAGCGAAAATGCCGACAAGATTTTGCTGACCAGCGATTATAACCGTAAAATGTGGCGATATGCCGATGCAGATGTCGGGCCGTTCGGAAGTTTGGGGTATCAAACTGAGTTTACGGCCAACAATGATGCGCCGCGACAGAAAATTTTGCGCGGGAAAGGCGGTATCAAGCTGTTTAACGGCGAGAAGGTAAAGGAACTGTATGCGGCGCTGGTGGAGGAACTGGATATGACTTACAGCCGCGAGGATATGAAAACCGCCTGGGAAGTCGGCGGCCGGGCGGAATATCCGTTGCGGGAAGGCGTCAAGTTTCAATTTGAGGGATATTTTCGGGATTATTTTGTGTACAGCCGTTATGTGGGGACGGATTTTCGCTATGAGTTGAATTTTACGTCACGGATGGATGTCAAGCTTAATGACGGTTTCAGCCTGGCGCCCTATGTTTCGTATATTCAGGCACAGTCTCGCGAGTCGAAGCTTAAAGGCAGCAATACGATGATTGGCATTGCCTTGTCTTTTTCCGGTACCTTTGATTTATGACGCTTATGTTACAGTTTGTGACAAAAAAAGGTACATTTGTAAAAGTTATGTTAAACTTTGCGGTAAAATGAGCGGATAGGTTTGTTTGTCATCGGTATAATGCTATAATGAAATTGTAGGGGAAGACCGATGACTGATAACTTCTTATTACATAACAGCGCCGCTGCTGAAAAATACTGGAACTTGCAGGAGTGCCCTTCCTCCGAAGAGAGTTCCCTGATGAACGGCTGCGAGGAACGTCTGCAACAGTTGAGCCAGCGGATTGCCGGAAAACAGAACGGTATTCGCAAGATTGAAGAAGCGATTATTGTCCTGGGGGATTTTGAAAAGCGTCTGCGTCGGACTTTGTCCCTTCTGCCCCGGACCGAAGACCGCAAACTGCGGGAAAACCAGATTTACAATGCCTTGAGTTATTATCTTTACGGCGATGAACGCGAAGCGGTTCGTTATGCTCGGGCTGCCGGACGAAAGCCCGATGGGTGGATTGCCCGTTTGAAACACGGCGGCAAAATTCGCAAAGCTATGGTTCAGCTGCGTTGGATGTTTAGCTTTATTGATGAAAAAAACTGCCGCCAAAAATTACAGAACCGCTATGAAAACGAAGATTTCTGCGCCGGGCTTGATTTGCTTTTGAATGTCCGCCGGTCCGGCAGCGGTGCAGTCGAATATTTGAATCGCAAGATGTTCGGCGATTATAAAATTTTGAAAGATTTAAAACTCTTAAAGCAAAAAGCCGAAAAAGCCCTTAATATTTATAATGCCAGTCAAGCTCAAAAGAATATGGCTTTTGCCGGCAAACTTTCCGACTGCGAGGTAGCCGCTTTGTCTGCTATGCCGCAGTTTATCTATTCCCGCTGACTGTTTTTCTTTAATTCCTCCGCAGCAAGAAGCGTTGCGCCGATCATTGCCGCATTGGCTCCATGTTTGGCGCAGCATATCTTTACCGGCGGGGTTAAAATTATCTGATTGGCCTCACGTTCAAGTTTTTCGACATCCATAAACTCGACCAGAGAACCAAACAAAATTACCGCTTCGGGGTCAAAGAGGTTGACCAGTCCGTATATGCCGGCCAAAACATTGTTTTGCCAGTTGTCAAAAATGTCGATGGCGACATGGTCATGTTCTTTGATCCCTTTAATGACATCATGGCTGTTTTTGGTGTCGTTTCCGTAGGCTTCCTTGGCGTCGAGGCTCAGCGCCGTGCCGGAAGCATAAATTTCATAACAGTCGTAGGCACCGCAGCTGCAGCGGCGTTTGTTGCCGCGGTTGATGGGGAAATGCGCTTCGGCGGCAGCGCCGCACTTGCCTTTGAGGAGTTTGCCGTCAACAATGACACCCAATCCGACTCCGGTGCCGATTGCAACAACCAAAAGGTTTTTGCAATACTTTCCGGCTCCGAGCTTATATTCTGCCCAAGCAGCGGCATTGGCGTCATTTTCGAGAATGACCGGTTTGGCGGAAAGGGAGGCAAAGTCCGTGTCGCGATAGCCGGCAGCCATGTTGCCGACCGAAGAAATAATCCGGCTGCGCTCATTGGATACTTCTCCGGCGGTGGCGATGGCCACGGCGTCGATTTCATCTTCGTGCTGGGAGATGATGCTTTTGAGCAGCAAGTTGATTGCATCTGTTGTTTTCGGCGTATCAAATTTTTGGGTTTCGCTCAGAATTTTTCCCCGTTCGTTGATAACGGCACAGGCGATTTTTGTTCCTCCGATATCAAAAGCCAAAAATTTTTGATTTTTTTGCATTGCATTCTCTCCCTATCTTTGATTATAAATGTAGTGTATAAATCAAAAATGTCTAGAAAATTTGCCGAGGAAATATGAAAAAAGTTTTATTTGTTGAATATCCGAAATGTACAACCTGTCAAAAAGCTAAAAAGTGGCTTGATGATAATGGCATTGCGTATGAGGATCGTCATATTACGGAGCAGAATCCGACAGTTTCGGAGTTGAAACAATGGATTGCTGCCGGGGGTGGAGAAGTCAAAAAGTTTTTTAATACCAGCGGGTTAAAGTATAAAGCTTTGGCGCTCAAAGACAAACTGCCGCTGATGAACGAAGAAGAGCAGATTGCCCTGTTGGCGACGGACGGGATGTTGGTAAAACGTCCGCTGCTGGTTGGAGACGATTTTGCGATTCCGGGGTTTAAGCCGGAAGTCTGGGCAGCTTGTCTGCAAAAGAACGGTTAGCAGTCGAGGGCGGCAGAGCGGGAGGCATGTTAAGAACCGGTTTGAAAAATGGCGGGAACAGGAGGTATGCAATTATGGAAGGAGGCCATAAAAAAGACCACTTTAATAAATAAAGCGGTCGGGAATGTTGTTAATGACGATTTCTCGCAAAATCCTCTTAGAAACAAAATATTCCGATTTTTGATATCATCTCTTCAGGTCACAGGGAACTTCCGAGCATATCTATCTATGGTATGTGTCGGAAGCACCCCGACCATAGAATAAGAAACTGTCGCGTTCCTTATGCCATAGATTTAAGCCGCCGCTGAAAAATTTCAACTCCCGGCAAAGTAGACTTTAGTCTAGCATAAGCCTAATTTCAGACTTTGCTGACATAGTCTTTCATCAGCCGTTTGTGGCCGGCGTTTTCAAAGATGATTTCCAGTTTGTTGCCGTCTACGGCGATAACTTTTCCCAAGCCGAAGCTGGCGTGGCAGACGGTCGTTCCGACCGGGAATTCGGCATAACGGTTTTTGGCTTTTTGCTTGGCTTGGTAAAAGCTTCCGCTCCAGGAATCTCCGTAATCGTCATTGCTGACATAGCTGTAACGGTCATCATCGTCATATCGGACCGAGGCGGTATTTTCGTTATGGTTGCCGGTATTCCAGCCGCCATAGTTTTTTCCGTATCCGGAAGAAGAACCGTAAGTGTCTCCGCCGAAGTAACTGCTTGCCTTGTTGCAGATTTCAATTGTCTGCGGCGGCAGTTCGTTGATAAAGCGGGAGGGCAGGTTGTTTTGCCATTGCCCGTAAACCCGGCGGTTGTGTGCCATGGAAATATAAAGTTTTTGGCGGGCGCGGGTTATGGCGACATAGGCGAGGCGGCGCTCTTCTTCAAGCGCGGCGGTTCCGCCTTCATCTAAGGCCCGCTGATGCGGAAACAGGCCTTCTTCCCAACCGGGCAGGAAGACGACGTTAAATTCCAGACCTTTGGCCGAATGCAGGGTGATGAGCATGATTCTGTTGTTGTCGGTTACATCATCGTTATCCATCACCAGGCTGACGTGTTCCATGAATTCGGACAGATTGGCGAATTTGTCGTCCATGGAGTTGATTAATTCTTTGAGGTTTTCAATTCTTCCCGGCGCCTCAACAGACTTATCGGCCTTGAGCATGTCAAAGTAACCGGAATCTTCCAAAATCTGGGCGGCGAGATCGTCCGGAGTCAGGACAGAAGCGGCTTTGCGCCATTCGGCAAAAGAGCCCATCAGCTGCTGAAGGCTGTTTTTTGCTTTGCCGGCAATCATATCTTCGGCCAGCATTTTTTCTATTGCCGCATACATGGAGCAATGGCGGAGGCGGGCTTCGTTGCGGAATTTTTCAATTGACTTGGTGCCGATGCCGCGGGCAGGGCGGTTGATAATCCGTTCGAGGGCAAGGTCATCGTCCGGTTGCAGAACAACCCGGAAATAGGCCAGAGCGTCGCGGATTTCGGCACGTTCATAAAACTTGAGTCCGCCGATAACCTGGTAGGGTATGGCTTCGTGGATAAACTTTTCTTCAAATTCGCGGGTTTGGGCGGCGGTACGTACCAGAATCGCCATGTCGGAATAATTATAGCCGCTGCGGGTCAGGCTGTCTATCTCGTCGATGACATATTGCGCCTCTTCGGCGCCGTTATAAGTGCTGACGACTTTGATTTTGCTGTTGTCGCATTGCAAGGCCGGAGAATTTTCCGCGACTTTCAAAGTTTTGCCGAGGCGGTCCTGATTGTTGCTGATAAGGTTGGAGGCGGCTTTGAGAATATTGGCGGTTGAGCGGTAATTGCGTTCGAGCCTGATGGTTTTGGCGTCAGGAAAATCTTTGTTGAAACGCAGGATATTTTCAATTTCGGCACCGCGCCACGAATAGATGGACTGGTCATCGTCGCCGACGCAGCAAAGGTTGCGATATTTTTGCGACAACAAGCGTATCAGCAGGTATTGTGAAACGTTGGTATCCTGATATTCGTCGACCATAATATATTGGAACCGGTTTTGGTATTTGTCGAGGATATCAGCCTCGGAAAGAAGTATTTTCAGCGTGTGAAGAATAATGTCGCCGAAGTCTACGCAGTTGAGTTCCAGCAGCCGTTCCTGATATTTCTGGTAGACGTGGGTGAGGACGGTTTCTTTGTAATCGTTTTGAACCTTGTCAGCGCCCAGCCCCTTGTCTTTCCAGCGGCTGATCTTATCAAGAATCGCCTGTGGCGGGTACTTTTTGTCATCAATGCTTTCCGCTTCGAGAATCTGTTTAATCAGGCGTTTCTGGTCGTCTTCGTTGAGAATGGTAAAATTGCTTTTCAGTCCGACGATTTCGGCATGGTTGCGCAGAATTTTGACGCAGACGCTGTGAAAGGTGCCAAGCCAGACCGAATTTGCCACATCTCCAATCAGCCCCTGAACCCGTTCGCGCATTTCTCTGGCTGCCCGGTTGGTAAAAGTGACGACCAGGCAATTCCACGGATTGGCTTTGTGTTGAGACAAGATATAGGCGAGCCGGGTGGTCAGCACTTTGGTTTTGCCGGTACCGGCGCCGGAGAGGACCAAGACCGGCCCTTCGGTGGTTTTGACTGCTTCTTTTTGTTCGGGATTCAGCATCTCCAGCCAGCTGTACGAGGGGGCCAGCTGCGAAATGTTGTCAAAGGTGTGCGGAGCGCCGCAGTCTCCTTCGGCGGCAAGGTCAAATATATCATCCATGGCTAATACTTCTTGTTTTTTTAAGCTGGATGCAATATATAATATTTATCAGTGAATGCAAAGGAGTTTTTTGTATGCCGAGAACAATTGAGGGAAAATATGTTACCGAAGGGGCGAGAGTCTTTCAGGAAGGCGATGATGCCTGGCTTAGGGGCGATTATGAAGCGGCTCGCGGCAAGTACAGAGACGCGGCGAAACTTTATCGGGATTCCGGGGACGAAGAGGGAGCCGCTTTTGTATATTCCCGTCTCGGGGAGCTGGAATTAAGCCAGTATCATTATGACGAGGCCGCGACGGCTCTGGCGACGGCGTTGGATTTGATACACGGCAGAGACTATGCCGCCAATACGTATGGCGAAACCTTAATCCGTTTTTCCAAGGTGAGGACTGCCCAGCTGAATTATGCTGCGGCGCTGGCATTGATTCGCGATGCCGAAAAGGTTTTGGAGGAAACCGGCAGCAAGGATCTGGGCGGCGAGGCTTATGAACACGAGGCTTATATACACCTGATGCAGGAGAACGAAAAAGAGGCGTTGCGGGCGTATCAGGCGGCAGCGGAGATGTTTGAAAGCGGCCGCGTAACGCTTAAGGAGGCTGCGGTTTTGCGCGCGATTGCCCGGTTGGAGATGAAAAACAAAAATTATGACCGGGCGCATGACATTTTGGAAAAATGCCGGATGTTGTATCGCGAAAACGGCGATTTGCTGGGCGAAGCCAGCGCTTTGTCGGCAATCGGCAGCCTGCGCTATCTGATCGGGGACATTCCCAATGCCCGCAAAGCGTTGATGAAGGCGGTTTATCTATACGGAAAGGCCGGGCATCATTTTGCCGAGGCCGAGGCTCTGCTCTATTTGGCGCGGGTGGAAGCCGTGGATCAGGAACGCGGCAGCTATCCCAGAGCGCGGGCGCATTATAAACATTCAATCGAGCTTTATGATTTTATGCAAAATGACATTATGAAAAACGCTGTATTGGAAGAATATCAGAATTTTTTGAAGAGAACCGGTTATAAAGGGGATTAAGCATATGTCAGAAATCAGGGATAAAATGTCGGAACTGCTGGAATATATGAACAGCAAAATTATCGGACAGGAGGATTTGAACCGCAAGCTGCTGATTACGCTTTTGGCTGACGGGCACGCATTGGTCGAAGGAGCGCCGGGACTGGCCAAGACCAAAGCGATTAAGACCCTGTCGTCCTTAATCAGCGCCCGCTACAACCGTATTCAGTTTACGCCGGATTTGCTGCCGTCAGATATTGTCGGAAGCGATATTTACGTGGCGTCAAAAGGCGAGTTTGAGTTTCGTCCGGGGCCGGTTTTTGCCAATTTGGTCTTGGCCGATGAAATTAACCGTGCGCCGGCCAAGGTACAATCGGCGTTATTGGAGGCCATGGCCGAGCGGCAGGTCAGCGTCGGCGGCAAGCGCTATGTGCTGCCCGAGCTGTTTATGGTTATGGCGACGCAGAACCCGATTGAGCATGAAGGGACCTATAATCTGCCGGAAGCACAGCTTGACCGCTTTTTGATGTATATCAGAATTGATCAGCCGGAAGCTGAGGCGGAGAGAAAAATTTTGCGTCTGGTACGCAACGAAAACCGCGAAGCCTGCGGCGCCGATATCGAATGTTGGGCCGATAAGGGACAGAATGAGCCAAAACTCAGCATTAAAGACGTGCAGGCAGCCCGGCAGGAAGTTTATAACGTTCATTTGAGCGAATCGATAGAAGAATATTTGGTGCAGCTGATTATGGCGACGCGGCATCCCGAAAAATATGCTCCGGAACTCAAAGGGCAGATTTTGTACGGCGCCAGCCCGCGCGCGACTATTGCGCTTGATCGCTGCGCCCGAATCAACGCCTGGCTGGACGGGCGCGATTTTGTAACGCCGGAGGACATTCAGGCTGTGGTTTATGATGTTTTGCGGCACAGGATTATCCTGAGCTTTGAAGCTCAGGCGGAAGGTTTGACGACAGATGAGGTGATTGGGGGGATTGTGCGTGCCGTTCCTCTGCCGTAAAAATTTGTATTTTGGGTTATTAGAGCAGTTTTCGCGGGGCTCGAAAAACTCACATAGGTTTGTCTATGCTCAAGTTTTTCTCGCCCTAAAAACCACTCTACTAACCTCAAACTCCAAATTTTTACAAAAGGTTGGACAGTGGGTTATTAAACAATGAAAAAAGTTAAGCAGATTGCAGCCAAATTATTTCACAAGCCGGAGATTAAGGTTTCCGGCGGGGGGCTTTATGCGACTCCGGAAGAATTGATGGAACAGCGCCAGTTTGTCCGCTATTTGCGAAATGTTCATAAAGTTCCGGCAACTTCAATACAGGCCGGAGACGTTAAGTCCGTTTTCAAGGGACGGGGAATGGAATTTGAAGAAATCAGGCCCTATGCCTTTGGCGATGATGTCCGCGATATTGACTGGCGGGTTACGGCGCGCAAGCTTTCTCCCTATACCAAGCTGTTTGCCGAAGAGCGTGACCGCGAGGTATATGTGTTGTTGGATTTGTCGCCCAAGATGTTGTTTGGCACCAAAAAGGAGCTTAAAACGGTAACGGCGGCCAAGATTGCCGCTTTGCTCGGCTGGATGTCGCTGGAAAACAAAGACCGTTTCGGCTGTGTCGTTTTTGACGGCGAACACAGTTCTCTTTTCAAACCGCAAAACCATCGTGCCGGGCTTTTGGCACTTTTGAACAAGATTTCCGAGGTCAGCCGCCGGGTTATGGAAATGAAAAGCTCACCCGCCGCTTCATCGTCTTTGGACAAGCCTTTGCAACTATTGCAGAATACTCTCAAAAGCCGGGCGATTGTTTTTGTGGTCAGCGATTTTGACGATATCAGCGAAAAACAGCAGAAAAATCTGGCAATGCTGGCGCGGCGTTCGAGTCTGGCCTGTATTAACGTTTTGGATATTTTGGAAGAAAATCCGCCGGCTGCCGGGGAATATATGGCGGAATATGCCGGACGGCATCTGGTTTTTGACAGTGCGCCGCAGGAATATCGCCGGGGATACCGGGCTTATTTTGCCGAAAAGAGGAAGGCTTTTAAGAATTTCTGCCGCAAATTTTCCTGCCGCTATTTGGAAGTGCGGACGGATTTGCCGCTTTATCGGCAGTTGAAAGACGTATGATTGCGGGGCGCTGTTATAACTCTAGGCTTGACAAAATCATAAAATATGCTAAGTTCTAATGAGAATTATTTTGTAACTATAATTTGAGAAGAGATGAGAAAATGGTTAAATCGAACGAAAATGGAGCATATAAAAGAGGGCAGGAGCTGCTCGATCAGGGAATGTACAGAGAGGCAATCGAACAATTTGACGTGGTGATTGCCGAACAGCCGCAATCGTGGAAGGCGCTGAACAGCAAGGGGTTTGCTTTTCAGAAAATGAGCCGTTATACGGAAGCGGTGGAGTGTTTTGACAAAGCTTTGGCCTTAAATCCGAAGTCTGTCGAGGTGCTTAATAACAAGGGCGTTACCCTGAGCATGCGCGGCCTGTATAAAGACGCTATTGACTGTTTTAACGAAGCGGTGATGATTGACAAGACCTCTTTGGAAGCTCTTAACGGCAAGGCGATTGCGTTGCAGCATATGTTTTCTTACAAGGAAGCGTTGGATGTGCTGGAACAAGCCATGAAAATTGACAACAAACATACTCAGACTTTGCTCAGTATTGCAGTTACGCTTCAAAAACTCAAGCAATATGACCGCGCAATTTCTTTCTTTAAGAAAGTATTGTCCGGCGATAAGTCCAACATTAAGGCCTGGAACGGCGTTGGCGTCACTTATCAGCTGATGGGCGACAATAATTCGGCGATTAAGTGTTTTACCAAGATTTTGAATATTGACAGTCATGAGATCCAGGCGTGGATCAGTATTGGCTTTGTGTATCAGAAGATGATGAAGTTCAACGATGCGCTCAAGTGCTATAAGAAAGCGCAGATGTTGATTAACAATCGTTATCATCACAAATTGTATGACGGGTTGGCAAGTTGTTTGACCAAGTTGTCGGAGTTTGATCAGGCGATTGAAATCTACAAGCAGATATTCCAGCGCGAAGAGGGCAAAAAGAAGTGGGATGCGCAGCGTTCCATTAAGTTTGTCAATAAGCTCAAGCGCAAAAAGGCAATCGGCGAACTGCCGGATATTATTCCGGTGGACAGCGCCACAGCATCAACACCAGATGCGCCTGCGGAATGATCGACAGGACGAAATTAAGGGCGGTTCCGGGAGGGACCGCTTTTTTGTGTCCGGTTTTCCCTTGAAATCCGGTAGTTGATAATTATGTCTTGAGGTGAGGTGTTTATCAAGCAAAGGAGAGTATGATGGGTACGTTTTTGAAATATGTATTCTATGTTATTGTGATTGTGGTTGTTTATTTGATCGGCCGAGGCATATATGAAGGCAGCATTACCGAAAAAACTACTGTCGGGCAAGTTGTCAGCGATGTCGGAACCGGAAGCAAAGAGCTGGTTAAAGACGGTATTGACGCGACGAAGAAGAGTATTGACAATTTGGATACCAGAACTTCTGCCGAAAAGGCCCGTGATGCCGGACAAAGTGCGGCGGATAATGCCAAGGAAGCATCTGCCGATGCCTGGAAAGCAACCAAAAACGGTGCGCAGAGTGCGAAAGAGAGCGTTGCGGAAGGCATGGGTAATATGAATGCCCAAATGAATAATTAGTCGGTCTTTGGCTTGTTTAAAATGCCCTGTTTAGTCGGGGCATTTTTTTTTGTTCTTTAAAAATATTAGACAAATTTTCTTAGGGTGCGCTATTAAATTATTGCAAAAAACAAAAAAATATATTATTATAATTCTTATGTATAGAATCGTTTATGGGAGAAATGCTGGTTTTGTAGATATTTTTACTTTTGTCTAGTTTTTTTATCGGAGAAGGATTTTGTTATGTGGCGTTTGGAAAAATTCCGCCGGCGTGAGCGCGGTTGGAAAAAGGTAGGCTTATGTCTGGTTGCGGCAGCCGGTTGGGCTGTGCCGTCTGATGTTTGGGCAGCGGTTTGCTTTTTACCCGATTGTGTGGATAAGAAACTGGAGTTTGTTCCGAGCGGCGTTGAAAGTTGTTTGGCTGCCGGTTATGAGAGCAGTTCTTCGCGGATTTGTCCCGAGTATTCCAATATTGAGCATTGTCCTGAAAATTCTTCTTATATTAAATGTAATTTGCGCCAATGGTGTCTTGATCATGCTTACGTGGAAACGGAGTGTGATGTCCCTTATTATCTTGATGAAAAATGTCCGAACGGCGAGGAGCTTTATAAGAATTGTTCGGTTGATTATGAGCGTTCCTGTCAGGATTTGAGCGAGGATTATGTCGCCGTTTGTCCCGACGGTTTCGGTCGTGATGAAACGGAGGTCTGCCCGTATTCTAATTTGTATGCAAAATGTTGCAATTTATGCGAAGGGTTTGATTATGAGGCAGATGAGATACCGGAGGGGTATGTTGCCGGGAACAGTTGTTTTGCCTGTGGTGACGTTATGAAGTACGAAAAGGAGGTTAATCCCTGTATCGGTTATCAACGTTGTCCTGACGGACATAAAAGCGGTACGGACGAGTGCCGCCACGGTGATGAAATATGGTATGAAGAATGCTGCGCTTATGAGTGTGATTTGCCTTTTTGTCCGGAGGGGACAGAGTGCCGTTTTGAGGCCTGCTCGGAAAAATATTGCGGATTGGGGTGTTTGGCCGATTACGAAAACTATTGCACGGTTCCGATTACGGACTGCAATTTGTTGGGTTATACGCGGGAAGATTGCGCCGGCGACAGGTTGATTTGTCCGTATGATGAGCAAAAGTATTATTGTATTTAGAGGAGGGTGCGTTATGAAAAAAATCGGCATAAGAAAAATATTGATGTTCGGCACGGCGGGATGCTGTCTAATTGGAGCGGCCGGTGCCAAAGCTCAGACTTGTACTCCAGCGCCGGACTGCGAAAGTCTGGGGTATGACCAGAGTGTTTGTCCGGGTGGTTTTTTGCGCTGCCCGTTTGATGCTGACAAGCTGTTTTGCACTCCGGAATGCAATTTGACAATTACGGCAGAACAATGTGCGGCGGAGTGCAAAAATCCGGGAAAACTTTCTTGTATCCGGGAGGGTGTGACCTATTATTCGGAATGCGGAGATAGTTTGTGTCGGGGAACCGAACAATGCGAGCAGGGACAAAAGGACGCTGATGATAATTGGAGCGCAGGCGTTTGTACTGCCGGCGGTTTGGGCGGAATCTTATACAGCGATATGACGGTCAGCAGAGAAATTGTTTCCGGCAAAACGGCTATTGGCGTCATTGCCACCGGAGATGCCGACAGCCGCCACCGTTTGGTTGTGGCGTTAAAAGATTCCGGCGATTTGAAATGGAGTACGGCAGTTTCCGATTTGTCGTTGACGAATTATGCTTTGAAGGAAGATGCGTTGAAAGATCGGAGCGGCAAAGAGAGCACATCGGTTTTGGTCGCCGCTTCGGGGGACAACAGTCAGCATGCCGGTGGGTATTGTTATAATTATACGACTGCCGGTACCAAAAAAGGGCAGTGGTATTTGCCGGGAGCCGGTGAGTTGCATGAGGCTTTTTATACCAACGGCAGCCGATTGTCGGAAACGCTTTCCAGAATTTCGGGTGCTGCCGCTCCCGTTACGGACGGTTTATATTGGACGGCCACCGAAAGAGACGAGGCTACGGCCTGGGGAGTTAAGTTTGGCGAAGACGTCGTTCATTACGGCAGTAAAACGGTGCCGGATACGGTTAAGAAGGCCCGCTGTTTCTTTGAGGTGACGTATAATGACGACGGAACGGTCGCGCCGGTTTGCGAAACCGGGTATCATTGGGAGAATTCGGCTTGTACGCCTGATTGCGGCAATGGCGAGTACTGGGACGGTTCTGCTTGTAAGTGTCAAACTCAGTATACGCAGGATTGCACGGCTGACGGGAATGTCAGCGGCGGCGAAGGGATTGAGTGCGGCGGCAAGTATGCGTCTTGCAGCTGTGTGGCGGGCGCAAGCTGGAACGGTAGTGATTGTGTTTGCAACAGTAGTTATAAATACAGCTGTGACGGAGCGGGAGAACTGCCGGATACCAGTAACGGCTGCGGCGGAAAATATAAGGCCTGCGGTTGTGAGGCCGGCTATTACTGGTCGAATGGTGTGTGCAAGGTCAATTGTTCGACATTGTGCGACACCGGTAATATTTATTACAGCGACGGAACGTGCAGTTCGTGTTATAATTCTGCCAAGACAGCAATCGGCGTGATTGCGCTGAATCAGGGGAGTGCGCGACTGGTAATAAGCCTAAACGAATCGGAGCTGCTTTGGGCGCCGATGAACGAGGATGTTTCCGGCATGGGAGAAGCTTCTTCGGGTAAGTCGGAAACTTCTACTTGGGTCGGTTATTATGGTGCGGAGTTGTCGGATTATGCGCCGGGGTATTGTTATAACTATACGACGACAGGCACGTCTAAGGGACAATGGTTTTTGCCGTCGTTGGAAGAGTATGAAAAGATTATGAGCCGGGTGACCGCAGTTAACCGCGGGCTGGTTGAAACCGGCAGCCAGGCCTTATCCGGAGATTATTATACCTCAACACAGTTGGATAAGGATAATGCCGCTGTCAGTTCTGGCGGAAAGTCTGACAAACAAGAAAAGCAAAAAACACGGTGTTTGATGTATATGGAAGTTAATGACACAAATGGTAAGGGAACGCTGTGTAATGCCGCTTATAAGTATTCTTGTTCGGGAGCCGGATATCTTTGCGGATTGGGAGAAACTTGTGGCTGGCTATTTAAGAACTGTCAGTGTACGGAGGGGTATTATAATCAGGACAACCGTTGTTATTCTTGTGATGCCAGTTGCGATGAAATCGGCAGTATTTATTACAGCGACGGAACCTGCAGCCTTTGTTGGCTGACTTCCAAAACGCCGGTAGGGGTTGTGGCTTATAAGTCTGGTGACAAGCGTTTTATGATTAGTTTGGAAAATAAAAGTATGAAATGGAGCGCCGATCAGGTCGATATTGCCGCTTTGCGCAATTTTTCTTCGGCGGAAGCTGCTAAGTTAGATATGGAGGGTAAGGAAAACACCCGGATTATTGTAGAGCATTATGGCGCAGATACAGATGTAAGCACTAATGCGGCGGTTTATTGTTATAATTATGCTCCAGAAGCTCTCTCGGAAACGAAAGGACAATGGTATCTTCCGGCGGCCGGAGAGGCTTATTTGAGCTATTATGCCAATAATACCATGATTAATAAGGGGTTGAAAACGCTTGGATTGACAAATTTAGGGGATCGGCATTGGTCTTCGTCCGAGTATGACTACCGTTATGCGTGGTTTGCGTACGCCGTTAACGGCTTTGTGACCAGCAGCATTAAGGGCAGCAACTACTATTACGTCAGGTGTGTCCTCGCTTTTTAATTAACTATTTGTCTATTTTACTATTGCTAAATCGCAGCGAGCGACTGCGAGCTGCGATTTAGAAAATTCTTCGGGTAACAAATATTATTATGTGTTTTCTTTCTCTACGGGATTCCGGAGGTGCTTCTTGGTGCCTCCGGAATTGTTTATGAAGGAAACATTTTTTTCTGACACGCCGGTTTTGTTTACTATTTGTTGATTATATTGTATTATCATGTTATAAGTTTGATATCTGTAATTGTAAGGAAGTTTTGATGTCTGAGAAAAATTCTTTTGAAGTATTTGACAATACGCTGGTACCGATGGTCATTGAACAAACTGCAAAAGGGGAGCGGTCGTTTGATATTTATTCCCGCTTGTTGAAAGAACGGATTGTTTTTCTGACCGGTGAGGTTAATGATGAGGTGGCGTCTTTGGTTTGCGCCCAGCTGTTGTTTTTGGAATCTGAAAATCCGAAAAAAGACATCTATATGTATATTAATTCTCCGGGCGGCGTGGTAACTGCCGGGCTTTCGATGTATGACACGATGCAGTACATCAGCTGCGATGTCAATACCATGTGTATCGGGCAGGCCTGTTCAATGGGGTCTCTGCTGTTGGCTGGCGGGGCTGCCGGAAAGCGTTTTTCGCTGCCCAATTCGCGGATTATGATTCACCAGCCGAGCGGCGGAGCCAGGGGAATGGCTTCCGATATTGAGATCCAGGCGGCCGAAATCCTCAGAATGCGCAAGATGTTGAACGGTATCTACGTCAAGCATACCGGACAGAAGCTGGCGGCGGTCGAGAAGGCGGTTGACCGTGATAATTTCATGAGCCCCGAAGAGGCCAAAAAGTTTGGGCTGATTGATGAAATTGTGGCTTCCCGCAGTGAAATAATTAAGTAAACATGAGGTTGATATGACAGACAAGACCGATAACAATGATGAAATTCTGCATTGCTCGTTTTGCGGCAAGAGCCAGTCGGAAGTGAAAAAACTGGTGGCCGGGCGCGGCGTATATATTTGCGACGAATGTATTGAAGTCTGCATTAATATTGTGGCCGATGAAATGAGCGAAATGGCAAAAGACAGCGGCGAGGGCGCCAATGTCGGGCAAAATTTGCCGACGCCGTCAAAGATTAAGGAATTTCTTGACCAATATGTGATTGAGCAGGATTATGCCAAAAAGGTTTTGGCGGTAGCCGTCTATAACCATTATAAGCGGTTGAACAGCAAAAAGACCCAAAAAGACGTGGATATTTCCAAGTCAAATGTTATTCTGATCGGTTCGACCGGAAGCGGAAAAACGCTGTTGGCTCAGACGCTGGCGAAGATTCTTGATGTGCCGTTTGCGATTTCCGATGCGACGACGCTGACGGAAGCCGGGTATGTCGGCGAAGATGTGGAGAACATTATTCTGAAGCTGGTACAGGCGGCTAATTATGATATTGAAAAAGCGCAGCGCGGCATTGTTTATATTGATGAAATTGACAAGATTACCCGCAAAACCGACGGGCCGTCGATTACCCGCGACGTATCCGGCGAAGGGGTGCAGCAGGCTTTGCTGAAAATTGTCGAAGGAACGGTTGCCAATGTTCCGCCGCAGGGTGGGCGCAAACATCCGCAGCAGGAATTTTTGCACGTTGATACGACCAATATTTTGTTTATTTGCGGCGGTGCATTTGCCGGTTTGGAAAAAATCGTTGCCCGGCGCGGGAAGGAAACTTCCATTGGTTTTGGGGCCAAGGTCAGCGGTCCGGATGAGCGCGGTATCGGCGAAATCATTAAAGACGTACAACCCGAGGATTTGTTGAAATACGGCCTTATTCCCGAGTTTGTCGGGCGAATGCCGGTTATTGCCACATTGTCGGATTTGAGCGAAGATGCGTTAGTTAAGGTTTTGACCGAGCCGAAGAATGCGCTGCTGAAACAATACGCCACTTTGTTTGAGATGGAGGACGTCAAACTGACGGTTACCGATGAGGCTTTGCGTGCAATTGCCAAAAAGGCGATTGAGCGTAAGACAGGAGCGCGCGGTTTGCGGGCTATCCTGGAAGAAAATCTGATGAATCTGATGTATGAGATTCCGGATAAAAAAGATGTTGTGGAAATTATTATTGATGAAGCTGTCATTAATGACAGCAAAGAGCCTAAGTTTGTCTTAGGCGATAAGACACAGAAGACGGCATGAGTTTTAGTCGTGCGCGACTGATTATGAGAGTTTTAGAGCCCTGGCCCCCGAGAGGGGGCTTTTTTTATGCCTTTGAAAGCAACGTGTCAGGCGCGTGATTCAGAAGCGCTTGTTGTTTTCAGGGTGGAATTTCTAAGCAATATCTTGCAGGAAAGGAGGCTGATAGTTGGGGCCTTTTAAGAATTTGCCATCGGCGCGCTTCAGGGGTTTGCCGTTGACCAGTTTAGACATATTGCTCTTGTGAACGCGGGCAAAAGCCTCCTGCATGGGCAAGCCTAAGCTGACGACCATACCGCTTAAAACATATTGCAGGTCGGCCAGTTCCTTGAGCATTTTGGCACGGCTTTCGCGGGTGGTGGTTCCGGAGGTTTTAAGTTCGCCCAAGAGGTTGTCGATTTCAATGTTGAGTTCTTCCATTTCTTCTTTGAGCAGGCGTTGGCGGAGTTCCAGCAGCGGAATGCTGCATCTTTCATTGATGGCCAGTTCCATGGCGCGGTGACATTCTAAAACCTGAGCTTCATATTCTTCCATGAGTTTTTTCCTTTCGGAAAAACTATAAGCAGAATTTTTTGACTTGTTAAGACCAAAAATCGGCCTGTTTATCAATTATATTTGACAAAAACGCCAAAAAAAGTCTTGTGAGGGGGTTAAAATTGTGATATTATTAAAATGTTAAAATACTATTTTGGATATATTATCAGTCAGCCGATCAGATTCTTGGCAACGGGAAATCTTTTGCGGTTAATCATAATGTGTTTAGGGTAGGATTTTGGCTCTTGGTGCGAAACACGCATTAAGATTTTTTTATTAATCTAAAAAATTTTTTTATTATGAGAACGAAAAATGAAAGCCTTAAAGGCAGAGTGATTGAGAAAGCGGTAAAATTGTTTGCCGCAATCGTAAAAATGTTTCCGGAATTGTGGTTCAGATTTACTAAGAAGTCCAACCGCTACGCCAGCTACTTTATTCCGAATTTGGAAAAAGAGCGGAAAATGCTGGTGAAGTTGCAAGATTCGGAGATTCCGAAACATCTTTGGAGCCAGGAACTTCGTCTGGAGTTTCTGGGCAGTGTTTATCACACCGAGGTATTTTGTGAGGATATTCAAAATGCTGCGGAGTTTGACGCTCTTTTGAAGGTGGCTGCTTGTGAGGCAATCCGGAAAGCTTGTATGAATAAGGGGTATACGCTTAATCGGGCGCAGGTTATCAAAGTTTGCAACTGTTGGCCAAGAGACTGTATGGAGCCATTGATGAGAAATCAGCCAAGAGATTTTGATGTTAATGTTATAAAATCATTGGAACCTGATGCTTTACATGTTTTTATACTCTATGGATCAAAATATGCGGTTACGACTGAAGTGCTCGAGTATCTGACAACAAATATTGATCTTGAATCCGGGCAGAAGCAAGATTATTTCCTGCTGCTTCAGAATAATTTGGACAAGTATCCAAAAAACAGAAAGTCTTTGCAGTTTTTGCAAAACTTTTATGAGCTGTATCAGGCTTGGGTACGGGACAACGCGGCGAGAGACGTGTTTAAGCTTTGTTTTGAAGATTGGTATAAAGCCGAGGATTTTTCTCATTTTATCAATGTCTTGATAAATAAAGCGCTAAACGAAAAGAACTTTCGGATTCTTAGTTCTATCGCCTGGAAGTATCAAAATTCGGATGAAAACCGTTTTTATGATATTATCAGGAGAATGGTACGGGCCGGAGTTCCTTGTTCCGTTTTGTTGTCCGCAGCCGGTTTTGCCGAAAAACAGCCAGAACTGTATGCCGATGCTGTTAAGGTTTCGCTGGTACAAAACGCTGTTGATGAGATTTCTCCGAAAGTTGCAGCAACTTTTGAAAAGAGTCTTTGGACGCAATATGTCTTGGTGATGGCGAAAGCTGGGAAACTCAGCTACGAGCAGTATTCCAAGTTGGATAGAGAGCTTAAAAGTCTGGTTATTGGTATTCAGAAAGATCATGCAGATATTGCTTGGCTTGGTGAGCATCCTCATTTGTCCGTAGATGATTTGAAGAACAAAAAATTTTCTGCATATGTTCAAATGTGGATGAGCAGATACTCCTGGCGAGCTTTGGAGTTATATGTTATAGAGCATGAGCTTGAAGTTTGTGTTCTCAAGAATATTATGAATGATGCCGACAAACGAAGTTTTTTGGTTCAGTATTGCCAAGTTCATTCATTTTCTCCGGAGTTGCGAGAGTATCTGAGCTTTTCGCCAAACAAAGGCTTGCTGCCGGCGATCTGAAAAAGCTGAATGGAAAAGGTGTCCGATAATGGGCACCTTTTTTGTTTGGGGGGGGAGGAATATTTTTTTGCGGGTGAGGATATTGTTGAAAAAGGTAGAAGCTTGATTTTTTTTATAAATTCAAAAAAAATGAAATTATGTGCAAAAAATCTGAAAATTTCTCTTGACGAGAATAAAAAAAACTGTATATATAAAGGCACCGAATGAGTTGAAGGTAATTCGAAGTTGGCCGGTTGGCAGAATGGCTTATGCAGAGGACTGCAAATCCTTTTATATCGGTTCAATTCCGGTACCGGCCTCCATCATTCCGACTTAGCTCAGTGGTAGAGCAATCGGCTGTTAACCGATTGGTCGCAGGTTCGAGCCCTGCAGTCGGAGCCAATAACAAAAAACGCCATCTTTTGAGATGGTGTTTTTTTTTGCACTTTGTTGAAGAGGGCTCGAACCGAGAGGAACGCTAAGCAAAAACAACCGTTGCTCCGGTTGTTTTTGTCTGCAAGTTCTTGGGAACATCTTGGCGAGCGAGGGAAGCGGAAGCGACCACAGCGAGCTTAGATGCCCAAGAGGACGAACAGCGTAGCTGTGGAGCCCTGCAGTCGGAGCCAATAACAAAAAACACCATCTTTGAGATGGTGTTTTTTTTGCACTTTATTGAAGAGGGCTCGAACCGAGAGGAACGCCCGCACGGCCTGAGCGAATAGTTCGCTACTGAAAGGACTGGGACTTGAAGGTGCGATGCTTACTTCTTGCACTATCTCTACCTCAAAGGGGACTGTCATCCTCAGCCCGAGAACCTTTAGGTTCGAGGAATAGCATGGGGAACCAAAAATAATATAGCTTATTTGTTTTTGGGATCTCCGGCTATTCTTCGCCCTTTGGGCTCAGGCTGAGTATGACGGAGAGAGGCTGCCTATCTATGGTACTGTCACTCCGGCCTCCGAGCCGGAGTCTAGGTTGTGGCGCGAAGGGGGCAACCAGCGTAAGCTGGTTGGGGGATTGCGCCTCAGCCGAACCGAAGGTTTGCGAAGCTAATCGGCTGACAAGCGGAGCTTGATTTCTGAGCTTGCCTAATCCCAGCCGGCGTAAGCCGGTGGTACTTTAGGTTTATCCAAAAGGCTGATTCATTAACCTGGATACCACGGTCAAGCCGTGGTATGACAGTATAGGGAACTTGGCATGACAGAACATTGGGGTGTTTGTAGGGACGAAAAAAAGGTTAATTTGTGGATTCCTTGACGTTTTTTCGCTAGAAAAAACGAGGAATGACGGTTGTTGGGGACGATTGCTTTGCAATCGAGGGATGACCTGCACGGCAGGTGCGCGGCGCAGGCACGGCCTGAGCGAATAGTTCGCTACTGAAAGGACTGGGACTTGGATCCGCGTTGCTTATAATGTGCACTATTTCTGCTTACCAATAATGATTACCGTAGCCTTATTCGCCGACATCTGTCCATACACAGAGGTCGGCATATAGTTTATTTGTTATGCCACGACTGATTGTATTGAGGGGTTCTTACACCCTAAACGCGCAATTCGCGCACTCAAGTCCAAATTATCGGGTTAAACCGCAAATGTAAAGGGATTTTTTCTTTGGCATAAGTTGAAAAAATCTGTTCTCTCCGGTTATATCTATTATATGATGACCGGGAATAAAGCATGTAAAGGAGTTGGAATGCATAAATTGGCAATAGCTGCGGATCACGGCGGTTTTGAACTGAAAAAACAGCTTATTGAGTATTATCGTGAGAAAGGTACGGAGCTGTTTGATTTGGGGACGTATTCTTCTGATTCTTGCGATTATCCCGATGCGGCGCAGAAGATGTGTGATGTTTTGCGGACCGGGGAGGCAGAAGCCGGAATTTTGATTTGCGGAACGGGAATCGGCATATCCATTGCGGCTAACCGTTGTCCTCATATCCGGGCAGCTCTGCTTTATACTGATGAGGTTGCCCGTTTGGCACGGGAGCATAACAATGCCAATGTGGCGGTTTTGGGCGGACGGACAATGACTTTTCAGGAAGCGGCGCGACGGTTGGATATTTTTCTGGCAACCGGTTTTGAGGGCGGAAGGCATCAGCGCCGGATTGATAAAATTGAAACCGTAAAATAAGAAACGGGAGGTAACTTATGGAATTTACAAAAAATTTGGAGGCGGAAGACAAGGCGGTTTTTGAGGCGATTGCTTTGGAAAAAAGCCGCCAGCAGAATCAGGTCGAGCTGATTGCTTCGGAAAATATTGTGTCTCCGGCGGTGTTGGAAGCGCAAGGGTCGATTATGACCAATAAATATGCGGAAGGTTATCCGCATCGACGCTATTATGGCGGCTGCGAGTTTGTCGATATGGTGGAAGATTTGGCGATTGAGCGTGCCAAAAAGCTGTTTAATGCGGCATTTGCCAACGTGCAGCCGCACTCCGGTTCGCAGGCCAATACCGCGGTTTATGTGGCTTTGTTGCAGCCCAATGACTTGATTATGGGAATGTCTCTTGATGCCGGCGGGCATTTGACGCATGGCTCCAGGGTTTCGATTTCGGGAAAGTGGCTGAAATCAATTCAATACGGCGTTGTCAAAGAAACGGGGCTGATTGATTATGAGCAGGCCGAACGCTTGGCGCTCGAGAATAAGCCGAAACTGATTATTGCCGGCGGTTCGGCTTATCCGCGGCAGGTGGATTTTGCACGTTTTCGGGAGATTGCCGATAAGGTTGGCGCTTATCTGATGGTTGACATGGCCCATTTTGCCGGTTTGGTTGCCGGCGGGCAGCATCCGAATCCCCTGACGTGGGCGGACGTGGTAACGACGACGACCCACAAAACGCTGCGCGGCCCTCGCGGCGGCATGATTTTGACGAATAATGCCGAGATTGCCAAGAAAATTGATTCCGCTATCTTTCCGGGAACGCAGGGTGGTCCGCTGATGCATGTGATTGCGGCAAAAGCGGTATGTTTTGGCGAAGATCTGACCCCGCAGTTTAAGGAATATGCGGCGCAGGTTATCAAGAATGCCAAAGTTATGGGCGAAACGCTGAAAAAACGCGGGTTGGATCTTGTTTCCGGCGGGACGGACACGCATTTGCTGCTGGTTGATCTGCGTCCCAAAGGGTTGACCGGAGACGTGGTGGACAAGGCTTTGGGGGAAGCAAATATTACCTGTAATAAAAACGCCATTCCGTTTGATCCGATGCCGCCGAAGATTACTTCCGGCATCCGGGTCGGAACGCCGGCGGGAACAACCCGCGGGTTTAAGGAGGCGGAGTTTGAGCAGATTGCCAACTGGATTTGCGATATTATTGACGCTTTGCAGCAGGGAGATGCGCAAAAGGCGATTGCCGATACCAAAGAGAAAGTGATTGCTTTGTGCCAACGCTTTCCGATTTATTTCTAAAATGAGCAAGAGGCCTCGTTTGAGGCCTCTTTTTTAATGCTTGGGAAGCTGTTGTGTGGAAGCGTACTGCGTTGGAACAATGCATTCCAAGTCGCTGTTCAATATTCCCCAGCCGTTGACTGCCTGTACCCAAAAGCCGTTGTTTTGCGGAATGACTTCTTTATACGGGCCGCTGAGCATGTCGTTTTCGGGATTGTAGATATACTCTCCCAAAGCGCTGTGCAGAACGGCGTAGCTTTGAGCCACGCTGTAACCGGTGAAGTTCATATCATTAATCCGTTGTCCGCGGGTGTTGAAAATATGAAACTCGCCATTTGTCAAACGTGCAACGATTATGTTAACTTCGACATAAATTTCGGCGTATTCCGGTTCGGTCAACAATTCGTTGTTTTGTGCCAAGGCATAGCGGATTGTCTTGCCGGTTTTAACGGTGGCAACGGAGTATTCCGTATTCGGCAGCCTTTTGCTTTCAACAACTTCTACGGTATGGGTGCAAAATTTCGCTACAAAAACAATACCCAATACCAAGATGATAATAATTGCTTTTTTCATGATAAAAAAATTTTAAAATTAATATATATTTCCGATTAATATTTTAGCATATTTCAGATGGCCAGGCAAGGGAATTTTGGACGAAAGCGGTACGGAAGAAAGTGGAAAAGCATGAAAAGGGGATGAAATTTTTGTAATAAGGCGTATAATGTCTGAAAAAGAAAAGGAGATAAAATGGAAAAAAAAGAAAAGGAGATAAAATGGAAAAAATAAGTTCCCGCAAGCTGGCGGAAATTGTGGAATCTGTTTCGTTGCCCGAAGAAACGGAAATCAGCGGCGTTTCGACCAACAGCCGGGAGATTAATCCGGGAGATGCCTTTCTGGCGTTGAAGGGTGAGAAGTTTGACGGGCATGATTTTGCTTTTGATGCCTATCAGAATGGTGCTGCGTTGCTGATTGTGAGCCGCAAAATTGAAAATGTTCCGGAAGACCGGCAGGTGCTGGTTGCGGATACGGGGCGGGCTTACGGGCTGTTGGGGCGGCATAATCGCCGGCAGTTTAAGGGGCAGGTGATTGCTCTGACCGGGAGTGCCGGCAAGACCACCACCAAAGAGGAGCTTAAGTTTGTGTTATCGCAGTTTGGGCGGGTTTATGCAACTTTTGGGAATTATAACAATTATTCCGGAGTGCCGCGGACATTGCTCGATCTGGATATGAACGCAGATTTTGCGGTTATTGAAATGGGTATGAGCGCCAAAGGCGAAATTGCCGATTTGGTCAGTTATACGGAACCGGATATGGCGATTGTGACCAATGTTTATCCGATGCATATTGAATTTTTTCCTGATTTTGAGGCGATTGCCGAGGCCAAGGCCGAAATATTCCGGGGGTTGAAAAAAGGCGGTACGGCCGTTATCAATGCCGATGCCAATTTTGCGGATTTGCTGGAACGGCGAGCGAAAGAAAACGGTGCGAAAGTAATTAAGTTCGGCAAAGGTTATGCGGCGCGATTTGATTTTGAGACGGCACAGCCCGGCGAGCATTATCAATATAACGCCTGGTGCGTTTTGACGGTAGTGGAAGCGTTGGGACTTGATGTTAAAAGGGCTGAGGCGGTTATTCCGCAGTTTGGGGCTCTGCCGGGGCGGGGCAAACAATGGCGGCTGCGCGAAGCTTTTGGGGAATATACTTTGATTGATGACAGTTATTCAGGACAGCCGGAAGCCATGAAAATTGCAATCCAAACCCTGAGCCGGACGGAGCAGCCCGGAAGAAAAATTGCCGTTTTGGGAAAAATGGCCGAACTCGGCGATACTTCCAAGGCGCGCCATATTGAAATCGGGCAGGTTTTGGCCGCTTCCGGCATTGATGTGGTTGTCGGCGTTTGTCCGGAGATGAAAGACGCTTTGGCGCAGCTTTCTCCCGATACGGAGCGGCATTATTTTGAAAATAAAGACGGTTTAGATGATTTTCTGAGAAATAAACTGTTGCAAAATAATGATATTGTCCTTATAAAAGGAGCCAGGTATTCTTCAAAATTATATCAGGTGGCCGAATCTTTAATTAACAGCGGAGCAGAAAAACAATGAAATGTCCTTTTTGCGGTTGCGATGATACGCAGGTCAAAGATTCACGAAATGCCGACGACAATACGGCAATCCGGCGCCGTCGGGAATGTCCGGAATGCGGTTCGCGTTTTACGACTTATGAACGGGTGCAGCTGCGCGATCTGATTGTGATTAAGAAAAACGGCGAAAAAACCATGTTCGACCGGGACAAACTGGCGAAGTCTATTCAGATTGCAGTACGGAAACGGCCGGTTAATCCCGAGCGGGTGGAGAAGGTGGTGAACTCAATCCAGCGCCGTTTGGAAAGTTCGGGAGAAGCCGAAATCCAGTCGCGGGTGATTGGCGAATATGTAATGGAAGCCCTGTCCAAGCTCGATCATATCGCCTATATCCGTTTTGCTTCGGTATATAAGGATTTTCGCGAGGTAAAGGATTTTGAGAATTTTGTAGAAACGATTGATAAGCTGGCGCGTCCCAATATTAGTGAAGACGCCGAAGAATAAGGTTGGTGAAAAAGAAATGGAAAAGTTTGTTTCAAAAAAAATTAAGATGAAGACGGCGGCCCGTTTGGCAGCGGTTCAGGCTTGTTATATGATTGAATACGGTCAGCTGCCGGTTGACGAGGTTATCCGCGATTTTACGACCGGGCAGGTCGGGCGTTATGTTATCAAAGAGGATATTAACGCTTCGGAGGAACTGGAAGAAGTTTCGGAAATGGACAGTGATTATTTTACCCGGATTGTCCGCAGCGTTCAGGCTAATAAAGAAGAGCTTGAGAAATCGCTTTCTTTGTTTTTGAAGGAAGGGTGGTCTTTTGAGCGGATGGACGGAACGTTACGCGCTTTGTTTCTCTGCGCAATTTATGAATTAATCAATACCTTAGATGTTGACGCTAAAGTGATTATTCAAGAATATGTTGATTTAGCCTATGCCTTTTTCAGCAAGGGCGAACCCAAAATGGTGAATGCGGTGTTGGATCAGGTGGCTAAATCCCGTTAAAAGCTCGTCTAGCGGGCAACTCATACAGATTTTGCGAGTTGGCTGTTCCTGTCACGTATTTCTTTATACGCTCAGTTGCCGCCACTCTTAAATCTTATTATTTGCCTCACTATCCGAACTTTTAATAAAAAATGCGCTCTGTGGTTGTCTAATATTGTTGGTAAAGTTAAGAAGGTATGGCAAAGTTAAAAATATATGAATATCCACATCCGATATTGAAAAAAAAGGCGGTTCAACTGGAGAAAGAGGAATTTAACGCCGAGTTGAAACAGCTTTTGGAGGATATGTTGGAAACAATGTATGCCGAAGCCGGCGTGGGGTTGGCGGCTCCGCAGGTTGGAATTTCCAAGCGTATGGTGGTGATTGACGTTGAGCAGGACGAAGAAGGAGGCAAGCCCGGCAATCCGCTTTATTTTGTGAATCCAGAAATTATTTGGCGTTCGGAAGAAAAAGTATGCGGTCCAGAGGGGTGTCTTTCCGTTCCGGATCAACGCGCGGAAGTTGAGCGTTTTGCGGCTGTGAAAGTGCGTTATTTTACGCCCGAAGGCGAGGAAAAAGAATTGGAGGCCGAAGGCTTTTTGGCGGTTGCCGTTCAACATGAACTGGATCACTTGGACGGTATTTTGTATATTGACCGGATTAGCCGTCTAAAGAGACAGATGTTGGTCAAGAAACTCCAAAAAGCTCGTGAAAAGTTCGTATGATGGTTTATTAGAGCAGTTTTCGCGGGGCTCGAAAAACTCACGTATTTCTATATACGCTCAAGCTTTTCTCGCTCTAAAAACTACTCTGCTAATCTTGCTATCCGAACTTTTCGGGTTTCTTAAAAGGTTGTGTTTTGTTTATGTTTTGCTTTAATTTTATTTTGTAGTACGGTGATAAATATGAAAATTGTTTTTATGGGAACGCCGGATTTTTCAGTTCCGGTTTTGAGGGCTCTGGTTAAAGAGCATGATGTTGTTTGTGTTTATACGCAGCCGGCTAAAGAGTCTGGGCGAGGACAAAAAACCGTAAAAACACCAATTAATTTGGCTGCTGATGAATTAAAAATTGAAGTTCGCACGCCTAATTCGTTGAAAAAAATAGAAGAACAAGATAAATTTAGAGCCTTGGGCGCCGATTTGGCCGTTGTGGCGGCTTATGGATTGATTTTGCCGAAGCCGATACTGGAAGCATTTCCCAAAGGGTGTCTTAATGTTCATGCTTCGCTTCTGCCGCGTTGGCGCGGTGCCGCTCCGATACAGCGGGCGATTGAGGCCGGGGATGACAAAAGCGGCGTAACGATTATGCAAATGGCCGAAGGGTTGGATACCGGCAATATGCTGTTGAAAGGCGTAGTGAAGATTTCTCCGGAAACGACCGGCGGCGAACTGCACGATGCTTTGTCGGATTTAGGGGCGGCGTTGATTATTGAGGCGTTGCGAAACCTGAATAATCTGAAACCGGAGGCTCAAGATGATGTCAAGAGCTGTTATGCGGCTAAGATTGACAAGGCAGAGGCTAAGCTTGATTTTAATCTGGCAGCGGAAGTTTTGGAGCGAAAAATCCGGGCATTTAATCCGTATCCGGCAACTTATTTTGTTTATAAGGGCGAACGTTTTAAGGTTCTGAAAGCCGAGGCGTTAGATGGAAATTCCGGCCGTGTGCCGGGATGTCTGATTCCCAACGACACCGGTTTGCTGATTGAGTGCAATCCGGGAATGCTGCTGGTAACGGAAATTCAGCGACAGGGCAAAAAGGCCATGCCTACGGAAGAATTGCTGCGGGGCTTTTCTTTTGACGAAGAAGTTGTTTTAGAGTAGCCTTTGGTTTTTTAGGCGGGTTCGTTAAAAAGTTCCGTAATCGGAACTTCCAAAGTATCTGCAATGGCGTATATTTCACGGTAAAGTAAAAAGGATAAGCGCCGGCAGAAAATTGTTTATGCGAGTAAATGCGGAGCCAGGCAAGGCTGTCCAACAGGCAGCGGCTGAGGTTAGGAAAAAAACCAAGATGACGCCTCTTTTGCCCCTGAGGGTTGATGAAAGTTTGGAATCTGAAGATAATTTCTTTGATGGGGCGCAAAACAGTTATGAATATTTGGAACGGTTGAAAAAAGAGGTTATGGGGCAGTAATGTTCCGTAACCGGTATTGTTGCTTGAAGGGAATTTGCTGTTTTTTTGCGTAGAGTTGTGAGAAAATAGCGTTCAATGCGCTATGTTTTTCTTGTCCTGTGGGAAAGGCGCGTGATGCAGAGCCCCGAAAACGGGGCGGTTTTCTGGAATATATTCAGGCGCTTTATAAATTTTCGTTGAGGAATTTTTCCGCTTCCAATGCGGCAATACAGCCGGAGCCGGCAGCAATGACCGCTTGTCTGAACTGCGGGTCTTTGACATCGCCGGCCGCAAAAACGCCTTCAATATTGGTTTTGCTGCTGCCCGGCAAAGTGACAATGTAACCGTTGTTGTCAAGCTGTAAGTATTTTTTGAATAACTCGGTATTGGGGTGGTGTCCGACGGCGATGAACAATCCATCAACGGCGAGTTCAAAAGTGCTGTCGTTTTTGACGTTTTTCAGGCGCAGGCCGGTAACGGATTTGGGATTTTCAGTTCCTAAAATTTCTTCAATAACCGTATCCCATTCAATGTTGATTTTGGGGTTTTCCAAGATGCGTTTCTGCATGGTCTGATCGGCGCGCAGGCTGTTACGGCGGTGGATAAGGGTGACGGATTTGGCAAAATTGCTCAAATATAACGCTTCTTCGGCAGCGGTGTTGCCTCCGCCGACGACCGCGACATTGCGGTTGCGATAAAAGAAGCCGTCACAGGTGGCGCAACCGGAGACTCCGTAGCCGCGGAATTTTTCTTCGCTTTCCAGCCCCAGCCATTTGGCGCTGGCACCGGTGGCGATAATCAGGGTTTCGCCGGTATAGACATGGTAGTTTTCAGAATTGCAGACAAAGGGACGGCTGCTGAAATCAACTTCGATAATGTTGTCGTCAATGATTGTAACCCCAACGTTTTCTGCCTGGCTGCGCATCCGCTGCATCAGGTCTGTGCCGTGTATGGGTTCGGGAAAACCGGGAAAATTCTCCACTTCGGTGGTAATGGTCAGCTGCCCTCCGGGCTGAAGGCCGGAAACCAAAATCGGTTTCAGCCCGGCACGCGCGGCATAAATCCCGGCGGTGTAACCGGCAGGCCCTGAACCGATAATTAAAACTTTGCTTCTGTATTCTGCCATAATGATCCCCTTTTTTGAATTTTCTGCTTATAAGATAGCGTTTGGAAAAAAGTTTTGCAACTGATTATTTGGGTTTCAGAAGCGGCAGTCGAAAACGCTTTCGGCTGTGACCAGGGTTGTGAAGCATTCGCCGTCGTCGCAGTCGAATTCGGGGAAGGCGGAATTGTCGCGGTTGTCAAAATTGATGCATTGGCATTCGCAATCGGAACATATCAGGCGGAAGGCGATTTCGTCCGGAGGACGGGCATCGTCTTCTTCGCTGTCTTCATCGCCGTCAAGCCGGTTTTCGTTATCTGACGTTTCTTTGCTGCCGGCCGTTTCTCCGGTGCCGCAGCCGCAATCGTTGTCAGGACAGTCGAAATCCTGACTGCAGTTGTTCGGAAAAGTGCAGCCGCAGTTGTCATCTTCGCGGCAGTCGCATTTGTTGGCGTAGTCCAGAACGCATTGGTTTTTGTTGTCCGACATTTTTTCTTCCTCTAAAACAATTAAAGCCGCATGAATTTGCGGCTTTAATATATGTCGGATTTTCAGATTTCCAATGCGCTTAAATGTATTTGATATCCAAAATTTCAAAAGATTTTTTGCCGCCCGGAGCCGTGTATTCGGCGATGTCGCCGATTCCTTTGCCGATCAGGGCTTTGGCCAGCGGAGAAGACAGGGATATTTTGTTCTTTTCGATATCTGCCTCATAGTCGCCGACAATTTGGTATTGTTTTTCTTCATCGGTATCTTCGTCAACCACCTGAACGGTGGCGCCGAAACGGATAACGTCAGCTTTGGTGTTGGCGACGTCAATAACCTGGGCACGGCTTAATACGGCTTCCAAATCCTGGATGCGCCCCTCGATAAAGCTTTGTTTTTCCTTAGCCGCAGAATATTCGGCGTTTTCCGAAAGGTCGCCGTGGGAGCGGGCCTCGGCAATAGCGGCAATAATGTTGGGTCTGTCTACCCCTTTTAAGTGTTTTAGTTCTTCTTCCAAAGCTAAAAAGCCGACTTTTGTTAAAGGAAACTTATCCATTTTATCACCTACTTAAAAATGCAAAAATTAACTGCGAGAGATAGGAACCTCTCACAGCTTGTAAAGATACATGATCTGTTAAAACATATAACACGGTTTTGCGCCGATTTCAAGCTTTTTATTTTTTCTGTTCAAAAGCCTTAAAAAAAATGTACAAACAACGTTTTTGTGTTAAATGTTTAAAGGTAAAATTTTTTAACGGAGATCGGACTATGAAAAAAATTTATTTATCATCGTTGCTGGCGGCCGGCGTTTTGGCCTTTGCTTCCAATGCCGGTGCGATTGACAGTACCGGCTGCGGTCTGGGATCAATGGCCTGGCGCGGCCAAAGCGGCATCGGGCCGCAGGTTTTGGCCGCTACGACCAATGGGTCTTTCGGAACGCAGACTTTCGGCATTACTTTCGGAACATCGGGCTGTGATCCGAACGGGCGCGTTACCGGCGGAACCGGCAGAATGATGCTGGCGTTTTTGGAAAACAATATGGAACAGTATGCGCTTGACGCTGCGGCCGGACATGGCGAAACCATTACGACAATGGCCGGGATTTTGAATATGGACAGCGAGAAACTCGGTGAGATGTCCAAGCAGAATTTTGCGGTTTTGTTTCCGAACGAAAATGTTGATGCGGTTGAACTGACCCTCAACGTTTTGGAAATGGCCAAAAAGGCTTAAGCGGCCAGCTGTTTTTGCAGAGTGGTTTTTGGGACAGCCGGGCTGTGTTTGAAAACCACTCCTTTTTTGTATGAATTTCATGAAGTTTGTTCTTTTTGCCTTAAGTTTGTTGTTGTGGCCGGCAGCTGTGTCGGCGGAAGCCCGGGTTCCGGTTGATGCGGGCTGGCTGGCTCTCGGTCATTATCGTCCATCACGCTGGGGCGATACTTATGTCAGTACGATTGATTCAGAAAACTTTTTCTTGAGCAAGCAAGGTAAAACTTCTCCGGAGGCGGAGCTCTTGGCAACCATTGAACTATTTTCCAATTCCGGAAATGAGGAGCAAAAATGCCTGCTTCCGGCGCGCTATAAATATCTGAAAAAACGCGGCTTCAAACTTGCTGAATTTCCCAAATGTGAGGAACTTGAAAAGTTTTATGATGATTTGCAGCCTTCGGGCGTGACGCTGTTGTTTACCGATGCTTATATGAATAATCCGTCTTCGCTGTTTGGTCATACGCTGATGCGGATTGACACCGGGCGCAAGGGAACGCAGCTGCTGGCGCATGGGGTTAATTACGGTGCTTTTACCGCCGGCAGCGAAAACAGCGTGCTGTTTGCGGTATGGGGGTTGACCGGCGGGTATTTCGGCGGGTTTACGGTCAAGCCTTATTATGACATCATTAATACGTACAATAACATTGAAAACCGGGATATTTGGGAGTTTAATCTAAATCTGACGCCCGAAGAACTGGATTTTTTTGTGGTGCATTTATGGGAAATTGGGCATACTCAGACCCGATATTATTTCTTTACGCAAAATTGCTCTTATATGCTGATGGAAACTTTAGACGCCGTTCGCCCGGAATTGAGACTGGCTGACGATTTTCCGGCTCAGAGCATTCCTCTGGACACAATCAAGGCGGTTTATTCCCGGCCGGGACTGGTGAAAAGCGTTAATTACCGTCCGTCGCGCCAAGCCAAAATCCGCCATCGTTACCGGCAGATGTCGGCTGCGGAGGAAGAAGCTTATTTTAAGGCGATAGCGGAACAGGATTTCAGTTTGGATAATTTGGACGGGAACGCAAAAGCCGACGTGTCGGAAACGGCCTATCAGTATGTGCAGTATCAATATGTGGCCAAGGAACTGGAACTTTCCGATTATCGGAAACGCAGCTTTAAAATTTTGACGGCGCGCAACCGTTTGTCGGACAAAGGCAAAATGAGCGAGCTTGCCGAGGGGCATTCTCCGCTATTGACGCATGAGGCAATGCGGGCAACAGCCGGTTGGGGTGTGCGCAACGGAGAGGCCTTTCAGGAAGTAAGCTATCGTCCGGCTTATCATTCTTTGAGCGATGACAATTACGGTTTTTTACGCGGGGCGGAGATTAATTTTTTGAATGCGGTTCTGCGGCATTATGACAATTCTCACAAAACGGTGTTGCAAGAGTTTGATTTGGTGGGGATTAAGTCAATCTCGCCGATGGACAAGATGTTTCAGCCGATTTCTTATGCGATTGACGCCAAGGTGGAACGTTTAATGAATCCTCATACCGAAAATGAAGGCTATGCGTTTACTCTGAAAGCCGGCGGCGGTGCCAGTTATGCGTTGAGCGATGCGGTTTGGGTTTACGGAATGTTCAACAATTATGCGGCATATGGCGGATTTTTGCCGCAAAACCAGTATTTGGGGATAGGGGCGGCAGCCGGGATATTTGCAGATTTCGGCCGCTGGCGGTTGTTGGCAGAGGCTGAAAAAGTGTGGGCAACGGATAAAATCGGTTCGGCGGTGAAATACAAGGTCGAAGCGGCTCTGACTTTGACTAGAAACACGGCGCTGGCAGCGGAATATTCGTATCGGCAGAATTACGGGCGCGATATTGACGAGGCTGTTTTCAGCGGCCGACTGTATTTTTAGAAAAACGTCCGAAGCGCCGATTAATCCTTGCAATTTTGGCAGGATGTTGTATGCTTGAGGCAATGATAACCTGATTTTGCGGAGATAAAAATGTTAAGAGAAGATTTGCAAAAGGCCTTAAAAGAATCGATGATTAATAAAGATACAACTACGGTGTCGGCGGTACGGCTGATTATTGCCGGTTTGAAGGAAAAGGACGTTGACGCCCGCGGCAAAGGTCAGAAAGAAGCAACGGACGCCGAGCTTTTGGCGATGATGCAGAATATGATTAAGCAACGCAAAGATTCGATTAAGATGTACGTGGAAGGGCATCGGCAGGATCTGGCTGACAAAGAGCAGAGCGAGATTGCGGTGATTGAGCGTTTTCTGCCCAAGCAGATGAGCGCATCGGAGGCAGAAGCGGCAATCAAGGCGGCGATTGCTTCGACCGGTGCCGTCTCAATGAAAGATATGGGCAAGGTGATGTCGGTTCTGCGCGAACAATATGCCGGGCAGATGGATTTCGGCGCCGCTTCGGGGACGATTAAATCGCTGTTGTCCGGTAAGTAAATTGGGGCGTTTTTCCGCCTCCGGAGACAGCGGGGGCGGATTTTTTTTATTGATTGACCAATGGCTGATTTGCAAAAATTTATAGACGAGCTGCGTGCAAAGGTTTCAATTGCCGATGTCGTAGGAGAAAAGGTCAAGCTGGTGCGCAAAGGGCGCGAATATACCGGCTTGTGCCCTTTTCACAACGAAAAGACGCCGTCTTTTACGGTTAACGAGGCCAAAGGGTTTTATCATTGTTTCGGCTGTGGTGCGCATGGCGACATTTTGAAGTTTGAGATGGAAGCCAATAATCTGCCGTTTATGGAGGCTCTTGAAAAACTGGCGCACAAGGCCGGTTTGGAAGTGCCGCGGATTTCGCACGAAAACAAGGCTGAGGTTGAAAAGCGCAAGTCCCTGTATGAGATTATGGAGCTGGCGGTTAAGTTTTTTGAGCGCAATCTGCGTTTGCCGGAGGGGCAGCAGGCTTTGGATTACTTGCGCAACCGCCGCGGATTTTCGGAAGAAACGATTGCCAAGTTTCGTATGGGATATGCCCCGGCCAATAACGGTTTGCGCGCCTGGCTGGCATCTAAAAATGTCAGTGAGCAGGATATGGGCGATTTGGGGCTGGTTTCCCTGGCCGAACATAATACCAGCAAGCGGACGTTTGATTTTTTTCGCGACCGGGTGATGATTCCGATTTTTGACAAGGCCGGTCGGCCGATTGCCTTTGGCGGGCGGGTGATGGGCGATGCCCAGCCGAAGTATTTGAATTCTCCGGAAACGCCGATTTTTCAGAAACGCCGTATCCTTTATAATATGAATTATGCCCGCGACAAGGCTTTTGAAGCTAAGAATTTGTTGATTTGCGAGGGATATATGGACGTGATTGCCCTTGATGCCTACGGAATCGGCTATGCGGTGGCGCCTCTCGGAACGGCTTTGACCGAAGATCAGATTCAGGAAACCTGGCGGGTTTGTTCAGAACCGGTATGTTGTTTTGACGGTGACGGAGCCGGGGTACGGGCGGCAATGCGTTCGGTAGACAGGGTGCTGCCGATTTTGAAGCCGGGGTATTCGTTGCGCTTTTTGTTCCTGCCCGACAAGCAGGATCCCGATGAGTTTCTGAAAGCCAAAGGGCAGGGCGAGTTCTTGAAGCTTTTGGACAGCGAAACCAAGCCGTTGAAGGATATTTTGTGGCGCAAATATACCGAAAATCAAGTCTTTAACACGCCGGAGAAAAAGGCGCTGCTCGAAAAAACCATGAAAGAAGAAGCGGCGAAGATTGCTGATGAAACAGTTCGCGGCTATTATATGCAGGACTTGCAAAGCCGCCTGTATTATGAAATCGGACGCGGCGCCAAGAGTGCCTATCGGCCGGAGTTTCAGCCATGGCGGGAGCGAAGCGGGAGTTCTTACCGGGAACGCCGGGCGCAGGGGTTGAATGCGACGGTTGTTCATTCGCAGAAGGTTTTGGATGAGGCGGTTGTGAAGTTTGTGATTGCGGCAATGATTTATTGTCCGCCGCTGATTGCCGAATATGAAGAGAAACTGTCGGGGTTTGAGATTAAAAATCCGGGGCTGCGCAAGTTGTTTGACACGCTGGTGGAAGTTTCTTCCGAGTTGGAGGAGGCTGATTTTTCGTCTTTGTGCGAGGCAATGAAGCAGCGCGGTTTGTTGGAACAGGTCAATACGCTGTGGGAAGTGCAGATGCTGAAAACCCAAAAAGCCGACGAGCTCAAGCTTCGTGACGAAATCAACACCAAAATCGTTGAAGTCCAGTTGCAGCAGCTTGAGGCCGAGATTAAAGAATGTTTGCGGCAGATTGAGACGGCGGAGGTTTTTCCCGATGAGGTCTACAAGCGTTATGAAAGCCTGAAAAAGGAAAAAGAGCAGCTTCTTAACGCAGAGGAAGCGATTTGATGCCGGAGGCATTTGAAACCGGACCGAAATTAGAAAAAAAGTATGAGAAATGTGTACAAAGACTTGACAAACGGGTGAATAAAAATTAAAAGTCATCAAGCTAGCAAAAGAATCGATTTTTTTAAGGAAGTTTTATGTCAGACATTGAAAATCAGGACCTGTATGATGGAACAGGTAGTGACACCCCGCTGATTGACTCCTTGGGCAGTGCCGTTAAAAGACTTATTGATAAAGGCAAAATCCGCGGTTATATTACGGTTGAAGAACTCAACAAGGCTTTGCCTCCCGAACGCGAATCTTCTGAAAATATTGAGGACATTATGTCCGGCATTTCCGACATGGGCATCAGCATTATTGCCGAATCGGAGGTTGACTCTTTTGAGCCCGATGTGGTTGAAGAGGAAGAAGAGTTTGATGAGAGCGGCAATTTTGACGAGAAAGAGCTGGGGCGCAATGATGACCCGGTGCGGATGTATCTTAAGGAAATGGGGTCTGTCGAGCTGTTGTCCCGCGACGGAGAAATTGCCATTGCCAAGCGTATTGAGGCCGGCAAAACGGTTATGATTGACGGTTTGTGCGAGAGCCCGATGACGATTAAGGCGATTGCCGGCTGGCGTGACGAGCTTTTGGCCGGTACCATGCAGCTGCGCGATATTATTGACCTGGAAATGATGTATGGCGATGATGCCGAGGCTATCGCTTTTGAAGATGACGAAGATACCGTTGACGATCTGGAGAAAGTTGCCGAAGAGCTGGCAACCAAGGACAATCTGGACGACATTGACGATGATTTGGAAGACGATATTGAACTTGACAGCGCGGTTGACGAAGCCGACGATGAAGATGACGACGAAGCCGACGATTTGGCGGCTGACGAGGATCATGCTTCGGCGGCCGATGATGAAGATGACATTGATGGTACGGCCGGCAGGGCTTCTGCTTCGGTTTCTTCAATGGAAGAGGCTTTGCGCGAACCTGTTTTGGAGATTTTGACCAAGATTTCCGGTTACTATGACGATTTGAAAAAAATTCAAAAGCAGCGGGTTGAGGCTATTTTGGCCGGAAAGTGCATTACCAGCGCCGTTGAGAAGAAATATCTGCAGGTCAAGCGCGAATTGGTCGAGTTGATGAGTTCTATTCATCTGAACGCTTCCCGCATTGAGCAGCTGGTTGAGCAGCTGAACGGCCTGAACAAGCGTTTGATGGGGTTGGAAGGCAAGCTGCTGCGCTATGCTTTGTCCTGCAAAATCAAGCGCGAGGATTTTCTGTCGGTTTATCAGAAATCGGAGCTTGATCCGAAGTGGATTGAAAACATTGCCAAGAAAACCGACAAGCATTGGAAAAATTTTGTAGAGAAATACGGCACGGAGATTGCCGAACTGCGGGAATCCGTTGCCCAGATGGCGCAGGAATGCGGTTTGCCGATTACTGAATACCGCCGCATGGTCGATACGATTAAAAAAGGCGAGCGCGAAGCCGAACGCGCCAAGAAAGAAATGATTGAGGCCAATCTGCGTTTGGTTATTTCAATTGCAAAAAAATATACCAACCGCGGTTTGCAGTTTTTGGATTTGATACAGGAAGGAAACATCGGGCTGATGAAGGCGGTTGACAAGTTTGAATATCGCCGCGGCTATAAGTTTTCGACTTATGCTACCTGGTGGATTCGTCAGGCGATTACCCGTTCGATTGCCGATCAGGCGCGGACTATCCGTATTCCGGTTCATATGATTGAAACGATTAACAAGCTGACCCGCACTTCCCGTCAGATGCTGGCAGAGATGGGACGCGAGCCGGTTCCGGAAGAATTGGCCAAACGTTTGTCAATGCCGGTGGAAAAAATCCGCAAGGTGCTTAAAATTGCCAAGGAGCCGGTTTCTTTGGAAGCTCCGGTCGGAGATGAAGAAGATTCTTCGCTGGGTGATTTTATTGCCGATGACAATGCTTTGCAGCCTTTGGATTCCGCAATCCATTCAAATCTGAAAGAAACCTGTACGCGGATTTTGTCTTCTCTGACACCGCGTGAAGAACGCGTGCTGCGGATGCGTTTTGGTATCGGTATGAATACCGATCATACTTTGGAAGAAGTCGGGCAGCAGTTTAACGTTACCCGCGAGCGTATTCGTCAGATTGAGGCTAAGGCGCTGCGGAAGCTGAAGCATCCGTCGCGTTCCCGCAAACTGCGGAGTTTCCTTGACCAATAGGACTTTTTGATTTCCGAAAAATCCGTACTTATCCCGTACGGATTTTTTTTGTTTGCCTTTGGGCGGGGAAAAGGTTATAGCTTAATCAGTTAACCTATTTATTAATTTCATTATTTATCAGTGCTATGAGGAACAAAAAATCAATGGCGGATATTACTATGGAATTATTGAGGGTCAGAGAACACGGACGCATTTATGTTGACAAGAACGGTATGTATCCGCTGTACCGGATTGCCGAAGTTCTTTTGAGCTCAAAGGAAAATCTCCGTTTTGTGCGGGTTTCCAGGTCGTGTGAGGAGGTTTTGTTGGAAAATGAGGCGACGGTTTTGAAAGCAGTTTAGCTGCCGGCGCGGTTTGATAAGAACACTCGGCCTGAAAGGGCTTGAGTGTTTTTATTTTTGAGGATAAGATTGTGGTCGTTGAAGGAGGAAAAAATGCCCGGACATTATAGTGACGAAGACAAAAAACTGATGATTGTTTCCCATAAGGCATTGAATAAGTCGCGTTTGCAAGAACTGATTGATTTTATCAAGGCGGCAGGATTTGCAAAAATCGGGATTGCCAATTGTTTTTCGATGCAGAAATATGCTTTGCGCCTGAAAGAAATTTTGGAAGGGCAGGGGTTTGAGGTATATATGATAAACTGTAAGGAGAGCGGTTTGCAGGGAAGCGATATTTGCGACATGATGTCGGGGGCTTGCTGCGATCCAGTTTCGCAGGCGGAGTATTTGAACGCTTTGCATTGTGATTTTAATATTAATGTCGGATTATGTCTGGGGCACGGATTGTTGTTTGCCAAGTATTCCAAAGCACCGGTAACGACTTTTGTGGTTAAGGATCCGGCAACCGGGCATAAATCGGTGGAGAATCTGTTGTGATTTTAGGTGTAATATAATAGATTTTCTGACGGAAATGTTTTTTGGGAGAGTATTTTTTTTGTTTGACAAAATTGTCAAAGTTAAGTAAGTTGTTAATATGATATTAAACTTAAGGTATTATTATAAAAATCAGATATTATGAACAAGATTAAAGATGTAGAAAATTATCTTAAAAATTTGTTGTTTTCCGGTGAAATAACCATTGAAGAATTAGAAAATTTAAGCGTAAGATTGAGGGACGAGCTAAAGCAACCCAAGAAAAAAAACACTTCTTCTTTTTCTGAAGTGGAGGTTGGCTGGTATGCGTTTGCCGGCGGAAAGTTTTCGCCGGATTCGGATGCCTACCCGAATTGCCAGGGTGTGGTCGGCTGGGTTAATCCGGATAAGAATGCTCCAGAAGGGCAACGAGGGTTAATTATAACGCCTGATGAAGTCGAAATGATGTGGTCAGATAAGTATTACGAAACCAAAATCAAAGATGAGTATGACGGGAAGGGTAATACCGAAAAGCTAATTGCTTATGGGAAAAAATGCAAAATAAACTTTCCGGCGGCGGAATGGTGTGTTGCTTATTGCAAGAATGGTGTTAGGCCGGGAGAAGGTTTTATGCCGGCCAAAGAACAGTTGAAACGGATTGTTGCTAACAGGATGATTGTTAATCCGGCTTTGCAAAAGATTGACGGGTCTGAGCTTAGCGGTTGGATTTGGTCTTCGTCCGAGTATGCCTACGACCGCGCGTGGGTTGTAGGCGCCCGTGGCGGCAATGTGTACGACGGCAGTAAGTACGCCGGCCTTTACGTTCGGTGTGTTCTTGCCTTTTAGGTAAACTTACAAAAAACTCTCTGTGTTTGCAGGGAGTTTTTTGATTTGACTTATGTCTAATTTTCTGCTAAGCGTGACATATTCAAAGAATTATTAATAAATTAAAAAGATATGGATATGGACTGTAAGATAGATTTAGTTCAGCTCATGAGCGAAGAAGGTTTGCCGTTGTATGTTTATGCGGACGGTACGGTGACACATAAGATGGTTCCGGGCAAGATAAAGATTGGCAAAATCTGGGGTTGTTTGGAGGGCGTTGAGCCGAAGGAGATGCTTCGCTGCAGGGAAGAGGCCTTTTCAAGGCCGTTTACGGAAGAACAAGCTGAAGCACAGGACAAAGAATATGGGACTGTTGAAGAAGATTCAGCAAAGAACGGTATAGATTTCAAGAAGAAGCGAATCGTAAAGGGACGGGTTGGAGGCGTATCTGCGCAAATCGGTTATAATGTGGGCTGTATTACCGGAACGCTTTATCAGCTGTTAAGATTAAAGCAGAAAGAAGTGTCTAAAACTATGGGCATGAATATTACTAAGGCCTTAGAAGAGAGTTTAAACAAAGCGGAAGCGGAGTTGAAGCGGGTGGAAGATAAGTTTGCCAAGATTTAGATCTTTTGAAATGCAATTTTTGATTAAAGAAAACTCCAAAGTTTTTACTTTGGAGTTTTTTGTATATTTTGTCTGGACAAGCGGATTAATGTGTGCTAGGGTGCCAATTCTGAATCATATTATGAAGCTGATTATTAGATTTAATCCGAAGAGAATTCAATTTTTTATTAATCATATTAAATAATTTTTTTATGAAGAAGTTGTTTTTGACTGTTGCCTTGTGTATCGGGACGGCAGCGTGTGTTGGCGTTAAGGCTCAAGATGAAGTTGTAATGGCTGAAACCGAGCTGAAAAACGAAGTGATTGAAATGCCGGAGATTGGGGTTAAAATCGTTTGGGATGCCGGGAACGAAAAGCTTTTTATTCTGGGTTCCAACCGGGCTGATGTTCGAAGTCTTTCTCTTGACGGCGAGTGTTCCGTTGCAAAACCTGACACAGGGGTTCGGATTTTGTATGAAACGACATTTGGCGCGGCTATGCCTCTTTATGAACAGATGCGTCCCAAGCTTTCGGACGACGAATTTGAGGATATTTCTCAGGAGAAGTTGGAAAAAAGCTATGTCGGGGATGTAGTTTCTGATGCGGAAATAACTTTGTCTGCCCGAAAGAATGCAGATGGCACCTATTCTTGGATTATGGCCGGCGTATCGGTTTATTTCGGGGAAATCCTGCTTGATGTTTATCGGCTGGACAAAGAGGGAGAGACTGTTTTCTTTTCCAAAGACTGGTTGCGTGCACGTTAAATGTTGAACTTATAAATTATTAGTGTCATGAAAAAGTTTGTTTTTTCTATTATGATGAGCTGCCTGTTGGCAGGAGGTGTTGCTGCACAGGAGAATGTTGTACGGCAAAATGGTTCCGTTATGCCTTCCAAGGCAAAGAAAGTTCCGAGCCGTTTGGTAAGGGGCGTGGAAATTGATCCGCTGCTTTGGGTTCATCCGGAAGATAAGTTTTATCGGATTCCGGAATTAGGCATAGAGTTAATCTGGGACAGCAATCTGGAGATGCTCTATGTTTTGGAGCTTAACTACTATCCGGGAACGGAAATTTCCCTCACCGGGAAAAAGCTTCAACAGGAGATGTCGGTTATTCAGGTTTTGCAGGTATTTTTGTTCGGCGAAGACGGACGGACTGCCCTGTGTTTGGGACGGATTGTCGAAAGCGGGGAGGAATACTGGCTTGACGTGGCCGTACGCGGTTCTGACATGAAGGTGCGTGTTTATGAAAATAAGTCTGATGACGTTATTTTTACCGAGAGCTTTTCCTCTGCCAGATAGTGCGGAATAAGGAAAACGGCGGGAGATTGAAACTCCTGTCGTTTTTTTATGACATTTATGACTTGACTTAGAGTAAACTCGAAATGTTATACTAAACAACAGGCATGGCAGTTATGGAGGCTATTATGGAAAGGCAGCAGATTTTTTATTATAAGTTTGGTTATCTTAATCTGTGGACGATTTTGAATGTTGTATTATTGATTGTTTTGCTTCATTGTCTGATTGTGTATCCATGTTTGATTTATTGGTGGCAGACGCAGGTATTGGCCGGTTTGTTTGCGGTTTCTTTTGCCGCCTGGTGTTATAAGCATTTGCTAAAGCACAGGATGGCGTTGGTGACCGACGAGAGCATCACGATTGACCATTGCCGCGCGCTGTATTGGAAAGATGTCGTATCTGCCGAAGAACGGTTGGTCAGATGTTGTTTTTTGCCGCGGAGAATTGTGGTTTTGATACCTAAGGAAGGCATTGATTATAAGTATAATTTTTTACAAAAGCATAATGGGGAGTTTACGCCTTTTTCCGTGCCGTTGTATGGTATTCTTTCCAAAGAAGACGAAGAGAAGATTGTTGAGGTTATTGCCGAAAAGACATTTTTGAAGCGTTTGTCCTGACGGGGCGTTATTTTTTTGCGAGCAGATAGCTCTTGTCAATCAGGCTGAATATTTCGTTAGCAGGAACAGATCCGTCCAGACGGAGCGTAATCCAATGTTGTTTGTTCATATGGTAGCCGGGAAAATATTTTTGATGGTCGACAACGGCTGCAATTTCTGCTGTAGACATTCGGAGGTCGATGATTTCAATGTTTTCTTCTCCTTCAAGGCCGATTTTGTTTCTTTTTACGGTTAGTACGGCAGCGTACCATTTTTTATTGTCCTGTCGGCGGACAATGGCATTGTCAGGAAATTTGGGCCAAAGAAACTCGAACTCGTTTTGATATTTTGTTCGGATATAAGCGATGACTTTATGCGTAACTGGACTTTTGAAAATCTGAGTATCAAAACAGCTGTCGGCGATTTTCTGAAATACGGCGGAGCATTCTGTTCGGACTTTGCCGATGAATGTGCCGGTTGCGTTGGTGTTCAGATACAAAACATACGGATCACCGGTGTCTGTGTCGATGACTTCGCCGGATATGGCACCATTGAGTTCGACGGATATGTTTAACCGAAATTGCCCTTTTAAAATGTCTGCGGCGAAGGTATATCGGCCGTTTGCCGGACTGAAGCCGTAGGCATGGAGTTTGTCGAAGTTCGGGATTTTGTTTTTGAATATGTCTTTGAACATATTTTCCTTAATGCCGTTCATTTTATGCCTTGTAACAATAAAAATGTTTTTTTATTATAACTAATTGAGCTTTAAGAAAAAGTAAAACAGCTTCCGGTAAAAAACATGTGAAAATTATCTTTAGGAGGAGTAATGGGGTACTGCGGATGGAATTCAGCTTCCGAAATTGACCGGCATTATCATGATACGGAATGGGGCATTCCTGTTCATGATGATCAAAAGCAGTTTGAATATTTGATGATGGAAGTTATGCAATGTGGTTTAAGTTGGGAATTGATGCTGCGCAAAAGAGAAGTGTTTCGGAAATGCTTTGATAATTTTGACTATGACAAAGTTGCAACATTTAATGATGAAGATGTTGAACGTATAATGAACACGGAAAATATGATTCGTTCCGAGCGCAAAATCAGAGCGATTATCAACAATGCACGCTGTTTCCAAAAAATCCGCAGCGCATACGGCAGCTTTTCGAATTATTTATGGGCATATTCCGACAATAAGACCATTGTTTATTCCAGTCATCGCAACGGGTGTATTCCTGCGAGCAATGGTTTGTCTGAAGAAATTAGCAAGGATCTGAAAAGCAAAGGATTTAAATATCTTGGAGCCATAACCGTGTATTCTCATCTTCAGGCAAGCGGTATCATTAACGATCATGATGTTGATTGCCCAAGGCACAAGGAAATAATTGATAATTTTCCGACCATAACAAAGACTACAGACGATTAACGTTTCTGTTTCTTAAAAGGATTTGATGTTATCAACAGTGGGGGGGGTGTAAAATAAAAGCAGCTCCCGTGATGGGAGCTGTTTACTATGGTGGGCCCAGATGTCCTACTTTGCGCTTTGCTTGAGTTACACAGGCGCTCACACGCAAAAGCGTGCCGGCGTACTTCCGTCCGCCTTTCGCTGGTAGTCAAACCAACGCCTCGTTGGTTCGAGCTGTCATAACTGACCATAAATAAAACCCTCCGCTATGAACTGTACCCTAAAATTAGAATAGTTCATTAAGGGAGGGTTTTATTTATGGTGGGCCCAGATGGACTCGAACCAACGACCAGACCGTTATGAGCGGCCTGCTCTAACCAACTGAGCTATGGGCCCGGAGTATAAACGTAAACTTAATTATTAAAGTTTCGTTTGGGGCTTTATAATAATAAGAGCAGGGCCTGAGTCGCTTCGTAAAATTCGGTCAAAGACCTCATTAACTGCGCTCCTGTCGTTCGCTCGTAACGTCTGTTTCGTTTGCTGTCGCTCCCTTACAGACTAACTGCGCATCACCTGTCGTCAAAAAACATCAAAGCGTTGATGTTTTGTTCCTCCAGCTAACCAACGAGCTATGGGCCCGGAGTAATTCCAGTTTGTGAAAACTGCATATTTCAGAAAATATGCTAAACCTTGATGATAGTCAAGAAATTTTTTTTGTATTGTAATTGTCTGATTCTGCGTATAAAATTAAAAAAGTTATAAAATTATTGAACTTTCTGTTCTAAAATTACGTTTTATCAGGTGTAAGGAGAGCAAAGATGGATGATGATATTTCCAAGTTGTTAAAGGAGGCAAAGCCGCTTTATTTTGCACGCAAGCGCCGCAATCGTAACCTGAAATCTGCGGCGGCGATGTTGCTTTGTGTACTGACTTTGCAAATGTTTTATCCGAAATCTGACGTTGTTTATGATTATTATACATTAGAGAATGAGATTTATCTGACGGAAAACGGTTCGGTGATTGAGGATATGGGATTACCGACAGATGAATACGGTTTGCTGAAAGTTGTTTAGATGAAACAGATTATTTTGGAAAACCGCAATCGGATACGGGCGATTATCAGAAAGCTAACCGGCTCTGACAACGAGGATATTGAACAGGAAGTTTATATAAAAACCTGGCAGAATATGAATAAATATCATGAGGAAGGGAAATTCCGGCAGTGGATAAATGCCGTGACGGTTAATTTATGCCGCGATTATTTCCGTTCTCGCGGGCACCGGCAAGATGCAGTACAGATTCATGACGAGGAGGTACTGGAAGGCATCAGCTCGACAGCGCGCGGTCAGGAAGAAATTCTCGACAGCAAAGCCCGTCAGAAGATGATTCTGAAAGCCGTTGACGATTTGCCGGCAAAACTGCGTAAAATCGTAATTTTGTTCGAGTTTGAAGAATTCAGTTACGAGCAGATTGCCAAGAAAACCGGTTTGCCGCAGGGGACAGTCAAATCAAGGCTGTTTAATGCCCGCAAAATTTTGAGTGAAAAATTAAAACCATTAAAGGAGAATACAGATGAATAAGAAATATTTGATGATGTTTACTGCCGCGGCATTGGTGATGTCGAGTTTTTCGGTTTCGGCAGAAGAAAAGAAAGAGCTTCCGCCTTTTGACGGCGCCCCTCATCATATGCGTATGGATCATGATGGGAAAAAAATGCCGCCAAATCCCAAAAAAATGGACGAACGGCTGGCCGATGATTTGGGGCTGAGCGAAATTCAGCGTGTGCAGGCCAAGCAGATTCATGAAAAAGGGCGCAAACAAGTTCGGCCTTTGATGGAGCAGATGCGGGATATTCGTGAGAAAATGGATGAGCTGCGTGAAGAAAACATGAAAGAGTTTGAAAAGATTTTAACACCGGAACAGCGGGAAAAATTTGCAAAGATTAAGGAACAGATGCGTCCGAAGCATCGCGGTCCCGGTTCTCGTCACGGCGGTCCTCGTCCGGATTGGGAAACGCAGCCCAAAAAATAGCGGGAAGATTTTGAAATTTTATATATTGACTGAAACCTGCGGCACATGTTAAACCTGTGCCGTAGTTCTTTTAGACAGGGAAATTTGAAACCTTATGCCGGGAAAATTGCTTTTATTGTCATGCTGTGCGCCGTGTTCTTGTGCCGTGATTGAACGGCTGGCTCAGGAGAAACGTGATTTTGCAGTTGTGTTTTATAATCCGAATATCCGTCCGGAAGCGGAATATCGCAAGCGTTGTGATGAAAATAAGCGGGTTTGCGATTTTTACGGTGTAGAATTCATCGAACTTGAATATGACAACCGGCGCTGGGTTGAGTTGACCACGGGGCTGGAAGATGAGCCTGAACGAGGCCGCCGGTGTTCAATCTGCTTTTATATGCGTTTGAAACGGGTAATGGCTTATGCCCGGGAGCATGGCTTTTCGGAAGTTGCATCGGTTTTGGGTGTTTCCCGGTATAAAGATTTGAATCAGGTCAATGAGGCGGCTGCCCGGGCGGCGGCGGAAAGCGGCGCACGGTATGTGCATATTGAAGGCCGAAAAGGCGGAATGCAGGAGCGCCGTTCGGAGCTTATCAGGGAATTGGCTCTGTATTCGCAGCGTTATTGCGGCTGCAAACCGGTAAAAGAGTTTAAAGAAAAGGAAGTGTAAAAATGCTGCATCCATGGCATGGCGTAGACAAAGGGGCTGAGGCTCCGAATATAGTGACGGCGCTGATTGAAGTGCCGAAAGGTTCAAATACCAAGTATGAGCTTGACAAGCTCAGCGGGTTGCTCAAAGTTGACCGTATTCTTTACAGCGCAGTTCACTATCCGGCCAATTACGGCTTTATTCCGCAAAGTTACTGTGATGACAACGATCCGCTGGATATTCTGGTTTTGGGGCAGGAGCCGATATTGCCGCTTTCAATAGTGCGGGCCAAGCCGATCGGGGTGATGAAAATGATTGATCAGGGGGAGAGTGATGACAAGATTATTGCCGTGCATGTTGATGATCCGGAATATTGCGATTACAGTTCCATTGACGAGCTCCCGCAGCATACGCTTAAAACTCTGAAGCGCTTTTTTGAAGACTATAAAGTGCTTGAAAACAAAGAAGTCAAAATTGATTGTTTTTTGGGCGTTGCCGAAGCGAAAAAGGCGATTGCCGATGCCTTTGACCTTTATCAGAACTGTAAAGAGACGCTGCCGGGTTGGGAATAAGCCTTATCATTTTTCTTGAATAATTTTTGAGGATGTTTTAGATTAAAAATACTGTTTTTAACAAGGAGAATAAGATGAAAAAAATCGTTTTATCGATGATGATGGCTTCTTTTCTGGCCGCTTGCGCAACTGATCCGTATACGGGCGAAAGCAAGGTTTCAAAGACTGCGTGGGGAACAGGAATCGGCGCTGCCGCCGGAGCCGGCGTCGGTGCTTTGATCGGCGGCAAAAAGGGCGCTTTGATTGGTGCAGGCGTTGGTGCGGTCGGCGGAGCGGCGACCGGCGGTTATATGGATATTCAGGCTCGCAAACTGCGGCAGGAACTGCTGAATACCGGCGTGCAGGTTGCCCAGCAGGGAGACCAGATTTATTTGATTATGCCGGGAAATATTACTTTCGGAACCAATGACGCGACTATTCAGAGCGGTTTTAAGCCGGTTTTGAATTCGGTTGCCAAAGTGATTAAGGAATATAATAAAACGATGGTTCAGGTTAACGGCTATACTGACAGCACCGGTTCAAATGCTACCAATATGGCTTTGTCGGAGCGTCGCGCCAATGCGGTTTCTAATTATCTGCGCTTGCAGGGTGTGAACGGAAACCGGATTATTACCGAAGGTTTCGGCCCCGCCAACCCGATTGCTTCCAATGCCACGGCTGCCGGACGCGAACAGAATCGCCGCGTTGAAATTGTTTTGATTAATCAGGGCGGTTAATTTTCTAATTAGGAAATAAAAAAAAGAGGCCGGAGTATGGCCTCTTTTTTTGGTGATTGCGGAAACAAAGTTTAGTCTCGGGACAATAATTCCAGAACTGCCGCGATGTAGCTGCTTGGGTCATCGGCCTTTGTTGCCGTTGGCCTTTTTTTTCCGATTTCCGGAGAGGCCGGCGTATTTGCGTAAAAATACTCTATCAGACAATGGCAGCGGGTCATTAATGACGAACGGTTTTTGTTGGGCGCCGACTGTTTCCAAAGCATAATGGCGTTTTTAAGCTCCTGAATGATTGAGAAAACGTCTTCGCTTTCTAATTCCGGGGCAAAAGTTTTCCATTTCTCAAGCCAAGTCAGAATTTGAGAGCAAAAATTTTCGGCATCCTGATTTTCTTTCAAAATGGTACACAATTCCGGAAGCACCCATGACCCTGATTGCGGTATTATTTTCTGATCAAGGAAAATAAATTCTCTGTTCGGGAAATAATGAGGATTTTGGCAGCAATACCTGATGTAATCGCCTAAATAGCCATTCTCTCCCCGAGAAAGCAAGTTGCGATAAATGCGGCAGCCTTGGCGGAGAGGAAGATTCTTGGCTATTTGGGCGCTGATATTGGCAGAATATGTCCTTTTTGTTTCAGCTGTTCGTTTCCGGTAACAGCGGTAGATTTGTTGTGCTAGTCTGCGATGGCGGCTTTGGGGCAATCTGTTGTAACATTGTGCTATTGCGGCCAAGGTTTCAAGCGATCCGAGGCGGCAAAGTTCCATATAAATCCGGTACAGCGTTTCCGTGTCCGGCGCTTGGAGATTGTTAATGCCGTTTAGGTGCAGGCCTTCCGGCGCAGTTTGATCCGGTTGAGCTTCTTTTAACAAACGGAGAATAATCCCGCCAATCTCGGGAGCGTCTACCGAAAAAACAATCAGTCGCTGAAGGTATTTGAAGTAACAGGCCGAATAGTGCCGGTTGATAACTTCAAGACAATTCCGACGCAGCGGATTGCGGTAGTCAAGATTGCACAACAAATCGCAAATGTCCAAATAGTTTTCGTAACAGTAATGACAAGCCAGCCCTTCATCCAGCAGTTTGATACAATTTTCCAGAGCTTTCGGCCGGTTAATTTCGCAGGCGATGCCGTAAATCAGCTGACAGAGTTCGCGAGGCGTTTGTTCAATGTTCAAATAAGCCGTGCCGGGAATTCCCCAGTTGATTCCGGCCTCCGAAAAAGTTAAGCGCGGCTGGCTTTTTTCCAGATTTTCGCGGATTAATTTTATCAGAGCGGCTTCGCTTATTTGCGGATAGGGACTGTGCAGACATTCGATCCAAAATTCCGGTGTCAACGTTTGGGGAACTTCGGAACAGTTCATTTTTTTGTTTGTTTCCATACGAAAAATTTTAATTATGTTAATAAAAATAGAATTGTTCTAATAATATTTCAAAAGCACGGCTATAATAATAAAAATTTTGACAAAACGCAAGGAATTTATTGAGGAAAAAATGCCGGATTTTGAGTTTGAAAAAGAAGCGGGCGGCGTGGTTGCCGGCGTAGACGAAGCGGGCAGGGGGCCGTGGGCCGGGCCGGTGGTTGCCGGAGCGGTAGTGATTGCGGATCGGAATCTGCCGGAAGAGCTTTTGACGGGGCTTGATGATTCTAAAAAACTTTCCGCCGCCAAACGGGAAAAATTGTACAGCGCTTTATTGGCGGCCGAAAAGGCCGGAAAGTTGTCAATCGGCATCGGGGAAGCAACGGCGCGGGAGATTGATGAGATGAATATTCTGCAGGCGACGTTTTTGGCTATGAGGCGGGCGGTGGCGAAGTTGAAGGTTTGTCCGGAAAAGGCTTTGATTGACGGTAACCGGGTGCCGAAGGATTTTCCCTGCCCATGCCGCACGATTGTCAAAGGCGATGCCCGTTCAATGTCCATTGCTGCTGCCTCGATTGCGGCAAAGGTTTATCGCGATCGTCTTATGGCGGATTTGGCACGAAAATATCCCGGCTACGGGTTTGAAAAAAATGCAGGCTACGGGACGGTGCTGCATCAGGCCGGTTTGGCCGAAAAGGGAATATGTCCGGAACACCGGCGTTCGTATCGGCCGATACAGAAATATTTATAATCAAAATATTGACAAATTTTTAATTTTTTTATAGGGTTACAAAAAAATATCAATATGTGTAATCATTAAAATCATTATTATGGATAAGGCAGAAGTTTTAAAAGAAATTAAACGGTTGTACTTTTTGTGCGAAGAGTTTTGGGTATTGCTTTTTTTGTCGCAGCAAGATGACCCCGGCGAGAATTATGATGCGTTACTGCCGTTGGTGGCAAAAAATCTGCCGCTAGTGGTGCAGAAAGATTTTTTGACAATTATGTCTGAAGGAAGCAAAAAAGGCAGATTGAAACATTTGAGTGAAGAAGTTGGGGCTTTGCATTGGCAATATGCCGATTTGTGCATTGGTTTGTTTAATGAACCGGATGTTTTGAAGCAAGAGGAGGTCGCCGAAGGCGTTTGCAGCCTATTGATTGTTTTGGGACGGACGGCTTTGGATATTCCTTCAGATGTTCTTGATTTGGAAGTAAGGCATGTTTTTCGACTTTTTGAAAGTTACAGCGATTGTTTCTCGGATATGAACTTGGGAATGGCGGGCGGTTTCTTTGAAAAGCTCGGCTACTTGGAAAAAGCGGAAGCCCTGCATAATATATTTGAGGAGAGAGAGAAGTTTTCAGCTATGCCTGTCAGCCAAATCGTTTATTATAATCCGAATATTGATAATACTTTGCCTAATTGATAAACAAAACGCCTTCGTCGGGAGGCGTTTTTTTTGGGGAATAAATAAATATTGACAAATATTGTAATTTCGTCTATATAAGAAGCAGTTATTTAAGTTTTATATTTTATTAATTTTAAAT